>ERZ841120.36-NODE-36-length-147254-cov-24.024688_pt1 | contig 147254 bp, 169 predicted proteins | sample MGYA00519572_ERZ841120 | MGnify/ENA primary metagenome ERZ841120 (study PRJEB31850, sample SAMEA3708890) | human gut metagenome | biome: human gut; feature: human-associated habitat; material: faeces | place: China | collected 2014 ...
GGAAGCGTAAACAAATATCGAAAGGATTTCTGCCAGCCGGTAACCCTGGCAGCTCGGTTTATGACCTTTACATGATACATATTGCGCCATCTGGGGATTCGTCAAGGGAATTTTGAAAGTTTTTGAAAAAATTTTGTTTCATGTTAAATGTGACTTTAGTTTCAACCCATGCACCGCATAGGGTACAACTATTTTCTCTCAACTACATTGAACTTCTTTTCTTTCTCAAATCGCGGCATCTCATTCTCATGATAATCCGCGGATACATTGCAGAGCATATCCCGAAGATTAACCCAGTTGATCTTGATCACAGTCATCTCGACCGCTTTTGAACCATCGGAAACCAGTATTTTCTCTCCAAATCTGACCACCGGAGTTTCCGCCTCTGCATCCATACGAAAAGACAGTTCTGTCCGGACCATTTTTCCTCTTGGTTCTTCCTCATAATGCAGGCAGTTTCTCACGTTCTCTGAACAGCGGCCTCCCTGCGATCAGTGTTTCTTGCATGTCAAACATTCCAATTTGTATTTCCTCCTCCTTTCATTACATATATTGCGCCTTTTGAAATTTCGTCAAAAATTTCCGGGAAATTTTTTGAAATATGTTTAATATTTCATATTAAAAGTGTAAATAAAACCATTGATGAAGGGAGAAAAATCATGAAAACACAAAGAAATTTTAAATGCAAAGAATGCGGCATTTTTTCAGTAGCTTATGACACTCGAGATAGAAGACTTTTAAAAATATTCCCATGCAAATGCGGGAAAGTTGAGATCAGCGCAAGAGGTATGAACTCTTTTGCTATTTTCAAAGGAGACGATTTCGTTGAAAAGCTTCCGATCGAAGAAATCAAGCCAACCGTGGAATACTATCCGGAAGATTACCTTACGATTCCAGAGGAAATTTATGACCTGATGGAAAAAGCGGAAGGACTTGGGAACAAAATCAACGATACCAATAAACCTGGCGAATATTATAGCGATATTTCCGAGGAAGACGCTACATTTGAATTGTCTGGATTGTCGGATAACGGCGAGGAATTAACAATTACCGCCAGTGGAAGGTTTTTCGACGAATACAGCTGGCATTCAAAGAATCCCGAGGAAGTCATCAACCGCTTCAAAGAATCTTTGGAACGGTTCATTAATATCGAAGAAAAGGTACTGACGGATGAGATCAATCTGAACAACGCCCGCAGCATTTGGGACAACGAAGAGTTTGAGTGGTCCAGCGGAAACAAAACGCCGCTCGATCTGTACGACTACGAATTAATATGTTAATTTTCAAATCTCCGTCTTATTTGGCGGAGATTTTTATTTGTTTTATTTTTTCAAATTTCCTGTTGACACTTCACGATCAGTATGATATGATAGGCTCATGAGATAAAAGAAGTGCCTGTCTTTTAACTCAGAGCTATTTGAATGTGTAGCTTTGAGTTAAGTGACGGGCTTTTTGTTTATCCAGCATTAATTAAAATGAAAGGAAAAGAAAACCATGTTAAAGATGATGAGCAGTAAAAATTTTAATAATGATTGTAGAACATACGGCGATTTCAGCAATATGTTTAGTTTCTCATGCTCAAAATCCGGGAAAACATGGGGACAGAACTATTATGATACACCTTCCCGCGGTCGATTTCGATTTTAAACCAGGCACTTAAAACCGAAATATTGCAAAACGCAGATGACCGCAGAAAGAAGGAAAATTTCTTGATGCGGCTTTTTTATTGCAGAAAAGCCATGGACAGGTAGCTGAGATGGATTAGCGAGGGACTGAAAATCCTTACAGGGTGGATCATTACCACTCCTGTCCACTCCGCAGCGATGCGGTAAAAAACTGAATGGATAAGAGAAAACAGGCACTTCTTTTATCCGTATGCATGTGAAGTGTTGTTGGCGGCACACCTGCCTTCCAAGCAGGACGGGCGGGTTCGAGACCCGTCACATGCTCTGATCCGTAGCTCAATGGTAGAGCACCCGGCTGTTAACCGGGGCGTTGAGGGTTCGAGTCCCTCCGGATCAGCTCATGCGTTGGTAGTCCAGCGGCGAAGACAGCTGACTGTAAATCAGCCACAAAGAAACACCGGAGGTTCGAGTCCTCCCCAGCGCACTATACTTCCGAGGACAAACAGCAGAGTCACCGCCCTGTCACGGCGGAGATAGCGGGGTCAGCACCCGTCGGAAGTGTTCCTGCTCCTGTAGCACAACTGGCAGTGCATCTGATTTGTAATCAGAAGGTTTCCGGTTCGAAGCCGGACGGGAGCTTTATGGATCTGTAGTATAAAGGCTATTACACCCGGCTGTCTACCGGAAAACGAGGGTTCGATTCCCTCCTGATCCGCTCATGTGCCTGTAGCTCAGTTGGCAGAGCACGCGACTTTTAATCGTGGCGTCGTCGGGTTCAAGTCCCACCAGGCACACTTAATATTGAAAAAATTCAAGGAAAGGAAGGAAAAACAATGATGACAACAGAAATGAGACAGTGTCCACAGAGAAGTATCAGTCAGCCGCAGTCATGCAGCTGGTGCAGTTATCGTGCTCGTAAATACCGTCTCAAATTGAAAGAAATGTGATTATTGCTGGGGAATTTCTGGGAAAATATAGGAAATACTTAAGAAAACGGGGCATACATCTTTCAATTGAGAGGTGTGTGCCTTTATTTTTGCTGTACTGGCTCAACCGGGAAAGCAGCGGTCTTAAAAACCGCCATCCCGAAAGAATGTCAAGGTTCGAATCCATGGCACAGCGCTCTCCTCCCTTATCAGGGGAACCCATATATGGCATCGTAGCCAAACGGCTAAGGCGTCCGGTTGCAACCCGGAAGGTGAGGGTTCGATTCCCTCCGATGCCTCTTATGCAGACATATAAAGGTAACTGGTACCCCTCCACACTGCTAATGTGGCATGCGGCACAACCGCTGTCCGGGTTCGAACCCCGGTGTCTGCGCTATATACACCTGTCTGATGGACAGAAAGTGGTCTCCAAAACCGCCAACGAGGGTTCGATTCCTTCCGGGTGTGCTCCTTTGTTCTCTTTGCTCACGGGCACGAATCGTGTGGACGACGCCAGACTTTTCTGTAATTTCATTTGAAAAAGGGATATCTGGGAATGGGACCCGGAACAGCTTACGCTGCGAACCAACTATCCCTTCCGGGTATTACCCGGAAGCGTAAACAAATATCGAAAGAGTTTTCTGCCAGCCGGTAACCTGGCAGCCCGGTTTATGGTCTTTACATGATACATCTTGCGCCATCTCCTGAAATGTCAAAGAAGCTTAGAGAGCTTTTAAAAAACTTACACCGTGTCCTGCTTGATCCTTTTCAATGTAAAAAGGCATATACCATGAGCAAATAAGCCCTAGTATATGCCTTAAATTACATATTCCGTTAAATCAGATTACCGTCAGCCTGCTCCTGATTGGAGTTATCTGCCACGGAACGAATCGTCTCTGCATTCTCTTCCGCAAAGTCAGAATCAATGCCGGAATTTGCGGTTCCATTTTCGTCCGCTTCACTCTTTGATCCACCAGAAATTGTCACCATGTCATTAATGCCGGTCAAATTAACATTGCGGTTAACCTTTGCATCGTAAGACTCAGCATTAACAATGCTTGTCAGATCAATTCCAGTCGCTTCCTTAACGCTTTCAAAGACCTTTGCCATAACAACAGGTACATTTCCGGCAACCTGATCGACACCATTGCCGCCCTCGCCGCCTCCGATGATTGTAATCTTATCAATCTGTCCAAGCGGCTCGGCAACTTTGGCTGCAATCTCCGGAAGCACTTTAATCATCATTTCTGCAACGGCAGCCTTATTGTATTTCGAATAAGCTTCCGCTTTCTTCTCCATCGCCTGCGCCTCTGCAAGACCCTTCGCCTCGATCGCTTCTGCTTCTGCCTTACCTACAGCGGCAATACCTTCCGCTTCAGCTCTCTTGACCGCAAGGATACCTTCCGCTTCTTTCTTCTTCGCTTCCTTGTCTGCCTCTGCCTTAATCTGCTGGATTTCTGCTTCTTTCTCCTGCTGATATTTTTCTGCATCGGCCTGACGGGATTTTTCAATCAGATTTGCTTCTGCAGCCTGCTGTCTGCTGTACTTGTCTGCATCCGCCTGCTTCTTTACCGTCGCATTAAGCGTCTGTTCTGCAACCTGTGCTTCCTTTTCTCGAAGTTCAACAGTTCTTTCCTGCTCCGCAATATCTGCATTAACCTTTGATGTCTCAATCGCCTTACGCTGTTCCTGCTCCTGGATCTTATATGCAGCATCCGCAATCGCCTTCTTTGTGTCAGAAAGTTGTTGCAACTCTGCCTTCTTGATTGCAAGGTCGTTCTGCTTCTCAGCAATTTCCGTGTCAGCGGCAACTTTTGCATCGTTTGCTTCTCTTGCTGCCTTTGCTTGCGCAATTGCAACGTCTTTGTCTGCCTCTGCCTTTGCAATACTTGCACTCTTCTGAATGGCAGCCATGTTGTCCATACCAAGGGCATTGATCAGATCCTGCTCGTCCTCAATACGCTGGATATTGCATGACTCGATCCATACACCAAGGGCATTCATGTCCGGCTGTGCCTTACTCTGGACCTCATCACCAAAGGATTTACGATCCTGGCACAAAGCACGTAAAGTCTGCGTACCAACGATTTCGCGCATATTTCCCTGTAAGGAATCCTGTAATGCCTCGATAATGTTGGATTCTTTCATATTAAGAAAATTTCGCATTGCCGCACGCGCCATATCTTCTGTAATCTTGATTGTTACGGCCTCTGTATGAGTTGAATATTCCTTATCCCCATCTTTTGTATTGCTTCCGTCAGTAATCTCATCAACGATTGTTCTGGTATAGGTTTTCTCTTTTCCTACATCCTGCATGGAAATCAGACGGATTTTTGCAATCGCATCAATATCAACACCAATGAAGTCTTTCGTTGGAACATAACCTCCGGTTTTAATATCAATACCGATCTGCTTCAACAGAAGTTCGTCTTTTCTTTCCAGAAAAGGAATCTTAATTCCCGCCCGGCCAATTAACACCTTTGGCACTTTCTTAAGTCCGGAAATGATGTACGCCTTGTCTGCTGGCGCTTTGACATACCCGCTGGCAAGTATGCAGATAAGGATCACAACAACAGCAACAACCGCAATAATAATAGGATCTAATGGTAAACCACTCATATATTTTCCCTCACATTCTTTATGAAATTTTTAAACTGCTATTTATGTACTCTCTTTAAAATTAACTCTCAATAGGCATCACCCCTTTCAAAAATAATACATACAACCGATCTTGAATCTGTTATACTCTCATATGCAAACTAGATTCTTACTCAGTTTTTCTTCCTTTCTCTGTTTTTCTGCGTTTTCCCGGCACTCTTCTGGGGTTCCGACCGCATGGTATTCATCAAGTTTCTTTTTGTATGCCTCCGCAAATTCAATAAGATGCCGTAGGACATCCCATCTGTACATATTCTTTTCCGTATGCATACTGCTTTTTGCAGCCCGGATAGTTTCCTTATACGTCCACTCATTAATTGATCCATTTTTGTCCATGATTTGACTTTCTTTCCTACCGGAACTCACCACCAAGATACAATTTTGCGAGATTATGTCCTTCCCGCAGTAGTCTATTGGTCAGAAGCGCGATATTGGTGAATTCCATACCCTCTCCATCTCTGATGTAAACATCCGAAATTTTCTTCTCTTCATTCCATGCATACCGGTTACTGAATGCAATAATTGAATTTGTATATACAACTGCATCTCGATTAGTCGAGTAAATTCGATCCAGCATATCCATGCAGGCAGTTACTCCATCAGAAGCATCAATCACATAATCCGGCGCAATCGGTAATTGCTTAATATTGACAAGTTTTCCATCCTCAAAGTAAATTTTCATTTTTTCTCCCTCCAAAATCGTCTTATTTTCGTCTTCATTACACATATTGCGCCTTTTGAAAAATCGTCAAAGAAAATCAGAAATTTCTTGAAAATTTTTTTTAAATAAAAAAAAGAACCTCGTCCAAAGGCTCTTTTCTTACACATTAACTATCCCATTTGATTCTCTGCCCGCACGCTACGCAGATATCCGGAATAAACAGATGCTCCCCACATGACGGGCATGCATACACCGGACGGACACCGCCGATCCGGTCCGCATACATCGGAGTCTTTTTCTTTTTCCCTGTTCTTTCTGCCATAATCACACCTCTTTTTCCCCTGCCTTTCCTACCTTATTTTTCATTTTTGATAATTTGATTTTCGATAATTTTAACTTTGGACAAGTCAAGGTTGAAAGCGGGCGCGACCACATAGTCGTAGCCCTGACCGTTGCCGTAGTAGACGTTGCCATCCGAGTAGACATACCACGCGCTGTAACTACCGTTGACGGTACCAAGCCACGCACAGTTGTAGCGAGACCCGAACGACTGAGCGTCTTCCGCTGCCTCTTTCAAAGCCTGCCAGTAGTTGCCAGAACCGGGTTCACCCCACTCCGTAAAACCGGCTTTTTCTTTGGGAATGAGGTACAGACCTTTTCCATAGGAAACGGATGAATCCTCTGCATCCTTGATGGTATCGTACAGTTCTTTCATCTTGTTGTCATAGGCACTGATATCTTTGCCATCAATGGATTTGGAATAGTAATCACCATTTCCAAACTGTGGCATTACAAAGCCCGGCCATTCCCCATGGGTTACACCATGGGACTGAATCACAAGGGTTTTACCTTTATTGATCAGCTCACAGGCCGTCCAATCGTAACCCATGAAACTGTAGGTTTGACCTACTCTAAATATTTCACTGTTCATATTTCTCTTCTCCTCGTATGTACGACATTATTTTTTCCCATTCTTCATCAAGATAAGAAAAATCAAATGTCCCATTTTCCCGAATGTTTTTTGCTTCTGTCTCTGATAACTGGAAAGACTTTTCTTCGCAATATCCATCTTCACAAATTGTCACTTTTAACATGTTCCCTGTTAGAACAAATACTGCATTGTGATCACTGATAAATTCTTTTAACATTTTCTGTCTTTCAAGTAATTTTTCAATATCAATTGTTTTATCATACCCGTATCGATTTTTCTTATTTCTATCTATACATGGCGTACTGATTGGTATAATCCTGCATACAATATTTTTATATATTTTGCGAATTAGTATCGCTATTAGACATAATGCAATGCCAATAGCGCTCATATAGCATATGTACGATAGTATATCGATTGAAAACTTCGTATAAACCCCTGCGCTTTTATAAATATCAAGGTTCATTATTTTCCTCATAACATTTCTATAAGCCAGCGGCTGTGAATAATCAAATATGTTAATGAGAAGGGTATACTTGAAAAGGATATACTCACAAAATAAAAAATAAACTAAAAATGGAAAGGATCGTAATACAATTTTTATTTTTTCATGCGATGTACCAGGTTCATCAGATAACCATTTTCTTCTTGTATTGTGGACTTCTTCAAATGTATATTTAGAATAAATAATTTTCATAGTTTCCCCCTATCTGATCTCCGGAATCCAGTTTTCTTTCATCTTTTTTAATTTTCCTTTCGGAATACATTCTTTTAATGCAGATTCACTTGCTGTTGCCATGTCGATAAACCAGAAATCATTTCCATTCTGCATGATATCCATGGACCACTGCTCGTGCATCTGTTATTAGCAATAGCAAGGGAATCAATCTCCGGATCTTCAAGGAATGGATATGCAGCTTTAAAGTCAGACAGATCCGTGCCGAGTGACTTGAGGTAGTCTATGCGGCTGGCAACAGGCTCGCAGTATATCTGTACTTTCTGCAGACTGTGCAGTTCACGATCGCGTGCAACCAGACGGTTGTAAATAAAGCGTGCCGCTCCGTCATTCTTTGCAATGATCCGTTTCTGGACAACAGACGGAAATATACGTACTTTTATACCGATCACATATGTCATGTGTTTCATGTTCCGCATGGACGTTCACCTCCTTAAAGCAAACTTATGTTTGGGTTAATATGCCTTTCCCGCACCAGACGTTCCTATTAAAACAGTATTACCATTTTTATATCGCTCTGTATTAAAATTATTTGGGCAAGTAATAGCCTTGGTATCCATATTTTCTCCAAGCATATATCCCATCTGTGATGATAATGTATCATGCCGGATTTTATTAAACCTTCTTTTAAACTCTAAAACTTCTTTCTGTACCATTTATTTTTCCTCCTGTTAAAATATTGCCAAAATAATCATGTTATCTTTGTTACTTACTACTATCTTCTGCTGTTTGACAAACTTCTTTCATTCGGTCTGTTAACAGTTGCAAAAGTTCCAGATCACCACAAATCTTGTTTATTTCAAATGTTTCTGACTTTTTATAAAATTTGATATTACAATCTGCCTCGATATCGTTTGACGAAATATAAAACCTTTCCGGAAAATGTTTTGTTCCGGTATGTACAACAACATATTTTTCAATCTCTCCGTTTATTTCTTCAAGGTACAGTCCATAATGCAAAAACATTTGTTTCTGCACGGAAGTGGCATCTGGGTTTTCAAAAAGTATTGTATTTCCAATGGGTGCAGACATTGCTTTAATCATGATCTCGTCCCCAACAATCTCTATTTTGGATAAATCGAGATTAAAAGCGGGCGCGACAACAAAGTCGTAGTCCTGATTTTCGTCGTTGTAGACGTAGCCATCCGAGTAGACATACCACGCGTTGTTGCTGCCGTTGACAGTACCGAGCGACGCGATGCCGTCGGCAGCCCCGAACGACTGATAATTCATCGCAGCCTCTTTCAAAGCCTGCCAGTAATTTCCAGAGCCGGGTTCACGCCATTCCGTAAAACCGGCTTTTTCTTTGCTAATAAGAAACAATCCCTTACCATAGGAAGTGGATGAATCCTCAGCATCCTTGATGGTATCGTACAGTTCTTTCATCTTGTTGTCATAGGCACTGATATCTTTGCCATCAATGGATTTGGAATAGTAATCACCATTTCCAAACTGTGGCATTACAAAGCCCGGCCATTCCCCATGGGTTACACCATGGGACTGAATCACAAGGGTTTTACCTTTATTGATCAGCTCACAGGCCGTCCAATCGTAACCCATGAAACTGTAGGTTTGACCTACTCTAAATATTTCACTGTTCATATTTCTCTTCTCCTCGTATGTACGACATTATTTTTTCCCATTCTTCATCAAGATAAGAAAAATCAAATGTCCCATTTTCCCGAATGTTTTTTGCTTCTGTCTCTGATAACTGGAAAGACTTTTCTTCGCAATATCCATCTTCACAAATTGTCACTTTTAACATGTTCCCTGTTAGAACAAATACTGCATTGTGATCACTGATAAATTCTTTTAACATTTTCTGTCTTTCAAGTAATTTTTCAATATCAATTGTTTTATCATACCCGTATCGATTTTTCTTATTTCTATCTATACATGGCGTACTGATTGGTATAATCCTGCATACAATATTTTTATATATTTTGCGAATTAGTATCGCTATTAGACATAATGCAATGCCAATAGCGCTCATATAGCATATGTACGATAGTATATCGATTGAAAACTTCGTATAAACCCCTGCGCTTTTATAAATATCAAGGTTCATTATTTTCCTCATAACATTTCTATAAGCCAGCGGCTGTGAATAATCAAATATGTTAATGAGAAGGGTATACTTGAAAAGGATATACTCACAAAATAAAAAATAAACTAAAAATGGAAAGGATCGTAATACAATTTTTATTTTTTCATGCGATGTACCAGGTTCATCAGATAACCATTTTCTTCTTGTATTGTGGACTTCTTCAAATGTATATTTAGAATAAATAATTTTCATAGTTTCCCCCTATCTGATCTCCGGAATCCAGTTTTCTTTCATCTTTTTTAATTTTCCTTTCGGAATACATTCTTTTAATGCAGATTCACTTGCTGTTGCCATGTCGATAAACCAGAAATCATTTCCATTCTGCATAATATCCATGGACCACTGTCCGTGCATCTGTTCATTGCAGCGGACGATATTCAAAACATGATTCAGAACCCTCTCCTTGTTTTCTTCGTACCTCTTCATCAGTTTTTCCTCGGCAACGGAATACGTGCAGTAGTCATGGTATGCATCCGGATCCATTCCCCTGCGGCCTTCTGCAAGAGGCTTGAAATGATTTTTCATGGTTTTTGGTTCCCAATATGGACTGATACCAAGCACCTGCTCAAAGGGATCCGTAGCATTAAAATCCACAAATACCCGGTATTCCGTATGGAGCGGCAGACCATGGTAGATCGTTGGGTTATTCTCTGTGTCTGGAATAAAGTCACGAACCACCCACTCGTTAGTTGTGGCAGCACCATAGGATGTTGGACCACCAACAACCCTTGAAAATCCATGGATATACAGCAGGTATTCGCCAAGTTCACGGACTTCCTTTGCCCCACTTACACGGGCATTTCTGAAATCATATTTGGATGAAAAAACTCCGGTTTTAATGAAGTATTCCTTTGTCTCGTCCAACGAAAAAACCTTCCTGCAGTAATCATCAACGATATCAAGGGTTGTACGGTTAATGTCGCTGTATTCCAGAAATGTGAGCTGTAACAGAGGAAGCGGGATTTTAATGATTGTTGTGCCTGGAATTTTAAAGAAGCCGTCTTCCTTTATGGCATTCACCATCTTTGGAAGCCAGTAACCCATGGAATTGACATTCATCCCCATCATTTTGTATGTAACAAGATCAGGGTTAAGGATATCCAGACTTTTCCGGAACATGGAATAAGCTTCTTCCCTTTTCTTTTCTGATTTTCCAGTGACTGCAAGGTTATACCAGTATGCAGCCTGCCGTCCAGCATGGTCATTCCAGCCCCTGCAGACGACATTCCCGGCAAGCTGTGGGCGGTATTCCCGTGGAATCATGTTTAACTCTTCCACTGTTACAGGTTCCGGTATTTCCGGAATGTTGATACTAAATGGGGAAACAGTTCCATCCGTGTACTGCCAGATAAAAGTATCGTTTTCCAACTCTCTAACGATCCTGTTCATAAGAGAGGAAAGATCCGGAGCAGATGTACCCACTCCCTCTTTTTCTCTGGCAGCCTGTTTTGCATTTACGGGATAGCCGGGAATACCTATAGCATCTGAAGTCTGGTAGGCATTCTCAAATCTCTTATATATTTCCGGGTTTATTTTTAAAATTCTCGCGGTTTCCTCTACGGACGGGATAAGTGTTTCCGGATATTCCGGTGTTACCCTAAACATGGAAAGAAGCTGGTGGAAAAAATTTTCTTTCATGGAAATTATTCTCCTTTAATTTTCTGATATTTAAAGGATGACAGAAAATTCTATGTGTTCTGTCTCCTGTATGGCAATTTTTATCTTCAGTATATATATTTATCCATCTCAAAATTCGTCAAAGGAAATTTAAAATTTTATTTATTTTCTTACAAAAAAACACAGTCCTATATCATGAATATGGAACTGTGTTTTGGCTGCTTATTTATCAATCAGATAAATTTTTCCTTCCTTGATTTTAATATTGTATTTATCAAGATTAATACCATTAATATCTATGTCATTGTTTTTCTTGCCATTGATATAAACATCTGAACCATTATCATAGTTTTCAATAGCATTTGACTCAAGTTCTTCCTGTATTTCATAAGGCGATTTTTCATTCCGTCCTATGATCATACCAATGCCTAATAATACAATCATAATACCTCATAATCGTAGCAGCATTCTTATTACAACCTACTTTTCAGCTCTCTTTCTTTTTATTCCCTTTGAGGTATTACGCTTCATGAAATCACAGCCGTCAGACAATATAGGTTGGTTAAGATTAAACTCACGCACAATGTAGTTATGCTCTTTGGCCATCTTATAAGTCATACTGTAAAGCTTTCCTTTCGGATCTGTACAGATCAAGGGTTCTCCGCACCGAATCCCTCTGTATAGCATCTCGTTCCCCGCACAGTCACCTAAACCTCCTCGTACAGTTTTTAATGCCAAGACTTCCGGAAGTTTTTTCTTTTCCGGCTTCTTTTTTCTATTGTCCATATTTTCTTCCTCTTATAATTTCAAGCCCCAAACTATTGATTTTTGGACTTTTTTCTTTAAACAATTTTGGTAATTTCTTCATCTAATTCTTATTTATTACATACACGTCGTTAACTTTCTCACGCTCTTTGATTGCTTTCTGTTGGTATTTGTCTCTAAGCTTTCAGTTTAGGTGTTTGACTCACAATATTGTTAATATAAATGATATAAAATATCAGAAGTATTTTTAATAACTCTTCTAATATTTGAAAATCATTACACCACTTGCAAACTGTAAATGGTGCTTGCATACCGTCATAGTATTCGGCATAATACATTACACCATCCCTTTTAACCCCGCCGAATATTGCGATAATTACTCCAACAACTACAATAATAATTCCAAAAATCAAAAAAATGTACTCATTTCCTATCCCCCTTTTCCTATTAACTTCGTTGATCTTTTCAAAACTTTCTCAAACTTTCTTTGACATTCCGGACATATGTGGAATTTGCAGCTCGGAACACCATTCACAATTATCTGCGTATCTTCGTAATCCTGACCGCACTCAGTGCATTTTAAGCTGACGCTTTTTTCTTCAAATTTAAAACCCATGATTTATTATCGAACCTCCGATCTTATTCCGTATTTAAAGGATGACAGAAAAATCCGCATGCCATGTTTTCCATATGGCAGTTTTGTTTCCGGTACCGATTAGGAAATCAACTTACTTACCTGTTTCCGGACAGAAGCCGGACATCTCCTGTCATACTTTGACTGGATCTGCTTAACCGTATATTTCCCGTTCCTGCCAACACGGAATTCTGCAGCGTAGCGTTTTTCTCCTGCTGTAAAGGAATATATGGCACAGGTATCCTGGTTTATGTATTGCCAGTAAGAATTCACACAGTGTCCCATCTCAATACCTTCCATGCGGAGACGGCTGCCTGTACGGATCCATTCATAGGATTCCGGGAGCAGTTCCCTCAGATGGTTGAACTTGCTGTTCTTTGGAACATGCACCCGGTGAAGTCGATTTTTGTATTTCTCTGTGTTTCAAGTTCACGCCAGGTATAGGATCTCAATTCTTTTTCTACCACCTCTATTTTCTTGTTCAGTTCTTCTTTTGACAAAAGATTAATTGCCTGATTTTCTACATTTACTTGTTTTTTTGTTCTTCTTGCTTTAATATTCATCTTGAATACCTCTTGTGTTTTTAGATTTTACTAACTGGCCGGTCAGTAATAATCTAAATTTACTTGAGGTATTCTTTTTGGTCAATTCCCTTTACTCTTTAAAGTATACAGGAAGCTCCTAAATTAAATTTATTATTTGTTTTTAAGTAATTTCATGTTTATTGTTAGATTAGAAGATTGTCTTTTGAAGACGGGAATGGTTTGATCACATCATGGTAAATGATACGGTCTCCTTCCATTTTTCCAGTTATCAGACTTTCATTTTCTCCAATCGATTCAGCCGGCATATAATTATACCAATTATGCTGATGCCATCCACCGTCTTTTGAATCTTCATGGGACATAAAACGAACTTTCATTTCATCGAATATGTAATACATCGATAATACACATGCCGGACGATCTTGCGTCATATATGTCTGAATGGGGAAAATTAAAGTATTTGTGTTTTCACATAATCCAACCTTGATTTTCAAAAGCATAATATCCTGCTCGTCCAATTTCATAACGTATGGATATCCTAGTTTACTCACTTTTCTTCCATATTTTCGTGAAATTGTCTGATATCCGGTATTAGGATACCTATGATTTAATTTTTTATCATGAAGCTGCTTCCCTCCTAACGAAAAATCAAACGTCAGATCTTCCGTATTTTTATAAGGGAAATAACAACCAAAGTCAAAAATAACACAACATTCATCCTTTGCAAGCTGTATTTCGTTTTTTAATAAATCTCCATGCATAAAATATCCTCCATTTTCATTTGATAAATTTTTATGATTTTTAATTTTCCCTTCATCAATTTCTGGTTTATATTGTGTCGTTGCCTTTTCGACATTTGTGAAATGCTGCATACACGTTGCACAGTGCATCTGTCCTTTGTAAATCTCTTTTTCAATTCTAATTTTAGTAAATTTTCAGTTCACATACTTAAAATCCACTCGTAAGTATCCTAATCCATCAAGAATAAACGTTTCCCCTGTTTCATATAGCAATATATTACCAATTTCATGCTCCTCAGAATGAATATCTAATGAGTTAAATTTTTCTTCAGATATTTCCTTTAATAATTTGTATTCATTTGCATTACATACATAAAAAATTTCTTCTGTTCCTCTGATTTCTTCTGCTATACGATTTCTAACCTCTATGGTTTGAGGTCTATATATTTTCATCTGTACCATCTCTTTTCTGCTTTTTCCAGTAATTTAATCTGTCCTTTTCTCAATTATGGTCAATCCTTTCCTTTGCAATTTTGAAATAGTTCTCTTCAAGTTCTATACCAATAAATTTACGGTTTAAAAGTTTGCATGCTACACCAACCGTTCCAGATCCCATACAATTATCCAGGACAATATCGCCTTCATTGGAAAATGTTTTGACAAGTGTCTCACATAAAAGCAATGGTTTTTGGGTTGGATGCAAATTTGAAGTCAGACAATCTCTTTGAAATTTCCAAACTTGCGTAGGGTAACGCCACCCAGTATCATTATACTCAATTACTTTTTTTTCATTTTCATCTGTAAGTTTTCCGAGTTTACCATTTTTTACCCTGTTTTTCCTTAGTTTTCCTTCATGCTTAACCATTTGAGGATTATATGTACATTGTTTTTTATAAAATACAGATATTGTCTCTACAGTTTTCCCAACTCTCCGTTTAACCTGATTAATATTTGTTAACCGCTCTTTTCCCCAGTAAATATCATACTTGTAATCGCTGATATTGCTTACCCTTAATAAAGAAGAAAATGGCTCCTGTCCAAACAATACGATTGCAGCATTATCTTTTGCAATACGACTATATTGATCCCACATCGGTTTAAATGGTATTACGATATCCCATTTGCACTTAGTTGTCCCATATGGCAGATCACATAAAATCATATCTATTGATTTATCAGGAATAGATTTCATTAATTCCAGGCAATTTCCATTCCACAATTCATAACTGTATTTTTCCAACATATTTAAACCTCTGTGTATCCGTATTTGACGATAAGAAACTGCCCCGGCATGAGGCAACTTTGCGGATCTGATTACTTTTGGAACTTCTTGATCAGTTCGTTAATATCCCCGGTATACAGCTTCGGTTTTCCATCCGGATCAAGTTCTTGAACCATGCTCTGCCCAACACCACTGTCTGCCCGATAATATCCTTTGTACGACTGCATCCACACCGTCTTATCCTTGATATTAACAAATTCTGTAATCACAGTCGACTCTGCACTGTGGTTATCAATCTTCTGTACAGAAATTGGAAGAAACGTAACGTCTCCACTCAACTTGTACGACTCAACATCATAGATAGTTCCATCTGACGACAATGTTCCTTTAACCGTATCCGGCATTCTGCATCCACCGACAAACATTCCACTAAAAAAAATACATCCAATTACTGTAAGCATTCCTATTCTCTTCTTCAATAATCTTTCCTCCATCACTTTTTTAATAAGCAAATTTTGTTTTCCACAACAAAAACATCAATAAAATACCTAAAAAAATTTCAACAATACCTACTATTAGATAAGGCACACCAGTATCGTTGCTTTTCATTTTAAGAAAACCGCCAATCAACACGAATCCATATACCATCAATAATATTCCGCAAACTATGTAATAATAAAAAATAAAATCCTTTGATCCCATAAATCAATTTTTCTCCTAAAATCGTCTATTTCCTGATATTATCCATTATTTTTCTTATTTCAGGATGAAAAGACAAAAACGGTCTTGGATAAAATCGATCTTCCTTTGAAAAAACGCACATCCATTTTTCCGTTTCCGTATAACCTAGTTCAAGAACATCAAAATCTTTTCTTTTCAAAGTAGCAAGCTTCTGAGGTTCAATATTAATTTTCTTTTTTGACGGATACCAAACCATAAATATACGGTTCACGGTATCAGACTCCGGTTCCGTTTTCAGCTTCACATGGTCCTGATATATATCTGACTGAAACGAAATAACATTATATGGAGAACGATCCATCCATGGTAAGTCATGTAGGAATTTCCTTGCCTCAAAATCATTCACGCCAAGCTGTTTCAATGATTTATATATAAACGAATATGTTTCTTCCTTTGAAACACAGTATCCCTTACGGAAATCCCATTTCCAATCAAATCCCTCCACTTTTCGTTCCAATTTGTTATAATATTCTCCATTACACTCAATAAAACCATCATGGTCTCCCTTGACATTCCATGTGCTTTCATGACTGAATGTTGGATAAGGATCTTCTGACGCATACACCGTATCATCAGAAAGACTAACAGAAATAGGTGTGTTATCTTCTTCTGGATACAAATATATGTAGGACTTACCTGTAAAAAATCTTTGATCAATTTTCCGACTGACATAAAAAGTACCAAAAAGCATTGCAACAATAACCAGACATGCCAGCAGAATTTCAATCACCGAAACTACTATTCTCTTCTTCAATAATTTTCTCCTTCCTATTGTTAATGTTTTGCAGTTATCTGCAGGGTAACGTCCCTCAACTCTTCACCTCGATCACTCGTAACAAACAATACATCGTATTTTATGCCCTCGTCTTTAAACGAACCGTTGTAAAGCATGTCCTCTTTATACGCATGGCAGATCTCATCTACTACTTTTTGCACATCCTGGTTATCCATATAGTCTTCAAATGAGTAACAGATGACGTCCTTAACTTGCTGATCTGAAAGGACATTGCTTGTATTTGTAACCTTATTTGTAAAAATCAGCTTACATCCGTCACGTTTTATTCCAGATGTGTAAGATGCGCCATTTTTATACCTGACTACCAATACATTATCTTTTGAAGTCAATGATGCCACCGGTGATCCGACAATGGATGAAATTTGCGCAATGTTCTTCTCCCCTTCAATCACAAGATCAATTTTGTCATCCATAGTGCTGTATATATTGACGCCACAAGCTGTGCAACTTGAAAGTACAAGCACGCCTGCAGCTACGTACGCTGCTACTCTTCCAAGAATCTTATTTTTTCTCATTTTTTCAAACCTCCCTCTTCGGATCAATCACAACCTGCACGTCATTCTCGTTAAAACACGTCCGAACAACATCCATTTTTGTAGCAAACGACATCCCGCAGCCCTTCTTTGCAAGAGTCATCTGCTGGTCTGGACGGCTGGCATCAAGATTTGCAATTATTTCCGCAGCTTCTGCGTCACTGTCCACCTCTCCGATGACGAATGAAGGAATTTCTCCTTCTGTTTCTTCCTTATTTCTCTTTAATTCATCAATATAATATGCTTCGTTATCAATGTAATAAAGCCTTTTCGGCTGAATATCCGGGAATATGTCCACAAACGTTTTCTCCGTTGGAACAAAATCGGTATTTCCATCAATGAAACCTCTCCCTTTGCATTCCGGTTTAAGCATCCGAATGTATCCGCCCGATTTTTTGAATTGTTCAAACGTATAAATACCGACGATTTTCCCTTCAACCCATTGCTCTAAACAGGACTGACCTTTTTCATCAGTCGTGACTTTGAAATTTTCATTTTCAAATATAACGATTACCGGTCCAACCGATCTATCTATCTGTATAAAGCGGTAACCAAAGTTTTCATCAGCCATAGCTTCTTCTTTAGAGTCATGTATCACTGGAGATGGAATATTGATCTCGTATTCGTTTCCGTCAGTCGGGTAAAACATCCCACTCATGAAGTAGCGGTATTTGCAGACCGGTTTTCCCCCTTTTGCCAGGTAACGGGAATCCTGAAAAATGCTCTGGATTGTATCGACAGCTTCTGAATTTCGATAATCCCCTTCTGACCACAATTTTTTGTATTTCCCATCTTCATACCGGTACATAGTAATTGTCGGCATATCAAACCCTACATTCGTCCCGTGATTCACAAAATCCAGCCCGGTTGTATCAAAATTCACGGAAGCAAGTGTAGCTGTGATATCATCAAAATGCTTCTCCAGCATTTTTAAATCCGCTGGTGAAAACTTATTTAAAAAATAAACTCTATCATCAGCAATAAAATACGCCCTCGATACACGCTCCCAGCCTCCACCGATCACGGTGAACATATATTTAATGTTAATCTGATTATCCATGATTTTCCTCCTTATTGCCATTAATACCGGTTAGAAAAGCTTTTCCCGGTCATCTGTTCTTCCATTCCCACTTTTTAGTGCTTCCAGCGCCGCTTCCACATCCACTTCCTGCGATACCTTGCGCGTCAGTACTTCAATAAGATACCCTATTACTTCTGCTTGCGTATGGTTTTCTCTTGTATACGTTACAATTTCCATAACACTCAGCAAAGACTCGTCCACTGCCGCCAGGAATTTTTCCACCATCTCCCTGTTTTCTTCAAAATTGAATGGACGGAATTCTACATGGTTCTGGAATCGTCTGGACAAAGCGGGATCAAGCAGGTCGTACCGGTTTGTGGCAGCAATGATGATCTGCCCGTCTGTCAGGTCATCCAATGCCTGCATAAGAGAAATGGTCGTTCTTGATATTTCCCCATCTGATCCCCCATTTGCTCCCATGCCGCGCTTTATTCCGATACAGTCGATCTCATCAAGCATCAGGACACATTTCTGCCCCTTACAGAAATCAAACACACGCTGGATATTCTTCGATGTATTCCCCATGTATGAATCGATCAGGAAGGAAAAATTAATGTAGGCATAAGGAATACCAAGGGAATACGCCACATATCTGGCAAACTCCGTTTTCCCAGTGCCGGGCACGCCGTATATGAGGGTGCTGTTTTTGTAGGGAATCCCATACTCCCTTAATTTAAGCGTGACCGCCACACCACGCTTAATCTTTTCAAAAAGATCCCACTGGGTTTTCCCAAGGTAGTACCGCTCGGCATGAAAGCCGGACACATCTTCCATACGCAGGAGCCCGTTGAGATTTGCCGGCAGCTCGATCATGTTTGGACCGTTGAGCAGAAGATTTTTGTATCTTCTGACCTGGCTCTCATTTTTCTTCGTATTGTCATTGGCACAACAGCAGAACGCGTATTTCTTCGCATCCTGTATTCTGTTTTCTGCAAGTGCCCGCACGCAGGCAAGCATGTTTACATCCATTCCCATGATTTTCTTTCTTTTCCTCCCATCCTTTTTTCACATACGAATTTTTCTTTTGAACGAATGCTTGTTTATGTTTTCTAATCAGTTAGAACATGTTATAACCTCCCTTTTTTAAAATTAATTGCGGAGGAAGGAATCGAACCTCCGACACCCAGGTCATGAGCCCGGTGAGCCTCCTCTGCTCTGCTCCGCAAGAAATTACAACACACCTCCAAAAGCCAGATATGTCAACGTAACAACAATTTGGGCGAGGATAAGAGAAATACCAAAGCCAATCTCCATTCCTCTGTTTGCTTCGTTATAATCGTGACATCCTGAAATGATAAAAATTTAAGTATTTCTTTCTTTGCTCTCCTTGAAAGCATTTATTATCTCAAGTACTTCTTCTGTGGTTAATCTTTCTTTGTATGTCAATACATTAGATAAATGTTCAACTAATTTTATATTACAGCTAAGTAATTCTTTGCATTCTTGATAAAAAGCTTTTGATATATCTATAAGTTGATCTTTCAGTTCGTCATCTAATAGTGTTTTGCTCCGTTCTGGATTAATCATAGTAATGTAGCCCTTAATTAATTCCGTCGCACTTTTAAAATCTGAATTATCTGAATTAGATCCGAAAAAAGAACCTGCACTATAATGTCCAAATATTAATTCTTCTGCTATTGCTCCTGCGTATTTAATAAGTATCATGCTTTTCACAACTTCTGCATTTACTACGCTATCATATCCCGATACTACATTTGGTTCGCAAAGAGAAGCATTCACAATAATTGTATCTGCATTTTTTAAATAAGACATTACTGCATGACCTGCTTCGTGAACAGTAATCATTTCTCTTATATTCTCATACGTTTTTTCTTTATTTCCTATTTGCGCTTTTCCATACGGCTTTGCATTTACAACGTCTTCCTTAATACTACCAATTAATTTTTTAAATAAATATGTAATTACTACTTCAGTTAATAAATTCGTATATATTATGCTAACTACACATTTAATATTGTCTTTTGTTGGTTCTAATTCATTATCATAAAAGAAAAATAGTAATAAAGATATACCACACGCCAGAATAAAACATTTAACCACTGTCGTAAAAATAGCATATATTTTAGTATACATATCGCAATTATTTTCCTCCTTTTTCTTCCTATTTATGAAGCAAAGAATCCGTATTATCTGGCAACCCTAGTTGCTGCGCATTAACGGAATTATCACCATCCTCAAGTGTATACAAATAATCGAAAAGCTGCTTCCGCAATGCCAGGTCACCTGCTAAAATAGGAGCAAACTCTTTCATGAGTTTTACAAGAAAATCATGAATACGTTTGGCTTTTGCATTTGCTGAAAAAACATCAGCAATATCGTATGCGTGACACTCATTATCTGAATCATGTATACAAGACTTATCACTCAAATAACAGGAAGCACCAAGCATATTTGTAAGGATCAATTCGAAATTTTGACCAACTACAGTATATGTTGTTACATCACCGAATTCATCTGTTTCATTATAATATTTCAAAGAAACACTGTTATCTTCGGGCAGATTATTTATCTTGATAACAGAAGAAAGACCGTGTAATACTGTTAACAAAAGTGAACGTAATTCGTCAAAAACTTCTGGAACGGCAGTGTATTGCTGCAATTCACGATAATCCAGCTCTTTGTCAAAAGATGCATCGGTGAGTCGCTTAACGCAGACACTATCCGGTGTAACAGCTGAGATGTAACAATATTCATGCTCTTTATTTATATAAATTTTCGACAAATCAGGTTTAACCTGAATTGACGTATTAGATACTGCAAGAGCATCCATTTCTTCTGCAAACAATTCTTTAAATGCTGGTGTAAATTTTGGAAAAACAGCAAGCATCTGCTTATATTTAGCAACTGCATCAGAATAACTGGTAAATAAAACGTTTTCAAATGCTTCAACGATTGATGGTCTCCGCTGAGTTTCTATAGTATCTGTGAAATTCAAATGCTCATGAACACTCTTATAAGTAGAGAATTCATCTTTCAATTCATCACCGGTAATAAAGCATACATAAGTTGCAATTAATCCCTTCGATTTTACATAACAAACAAAATTTCCACGATGCCAGTAATCCACCTGCTCCTTTGAAAGCGCAACATCCTCAATTGTTGAAAAACCAAGGCAGAAACCATGTTTCTTTAATTCTGCAAACAACAAGTTGTAGTCAATACATAAATCCATTATGTTACCTCCTTTCGAAATCCCAATCCAGGAAACTACTGATATGAAATGATTCAATTCCTTTTCGCTCTGCTTCACGTAAAAATGAAATCACATCGTCTACAAATACTACATCTTGCAAGCTAATATCATGATCCTTACAGTATTGCAAAATGGTATCTGCTTTTGATTTGTTTTCCGATACAAGTAAACGATCTGTGATACTTGGATAATACTTGTCCAGCCAGAGCTGTTTATCATCCATTTCTTTTTGCACCTGGCAGTGCCCCATCACAATGTTCTGCTTCGCGCCACATGTAGACAACACCATCTGCATATGACAGGACGGCTTCCTCTTAAGAAAAACCCCATCCTCGATTTCTTTTAAACTCATACCATTATCGGTACCTTCCGGATCTGAAACATGCCCGTTAAACCTGTATGCCGCTAAAGTGCTGTCTATATCCCAGAATATGTATTTATTTTTCAATTCATTATACAGTTGAAAATCGCAATCTGGTATAATCCTTGCAGCAGACTTTTGTTCAGATGTTTCATTAAACAAATTAACAACCTGCATTGGGGAAAGAGCAATGAATCCCTCACTTTCTGCTTTTTCAAGGTTTGAATACATATCATCAATAATAGCAATCTGATTTTCATGAAGCCTGTTAACCTTTGCAAGGACCTTAAGTTCAATAATCTTCTGTTCCTGACTGGATACACAGTAATTTTCCAGTAAATAACCGTAATTTTCTTTAACCCATTTGATCTTTCTTTCCGCAGTCTTACAATCACGCACTCCGCTAATTAAACCCATAGGGATATTCTTATAAGCAAGATAATCCATGAATTTCTTTAACTGCAAATTCGGTTTTGCTTTATTCCATGATTTTGGAAATGTTTCACCTGAATGAATATATGACAAATATTCCATCATTTCCTCATAAGCATCCGAGCGATGATTATGTATGCACAGCGTATCATCAAAGTCAAACAATACCATTTCTAAATTTTCCAACGTATTCATTAAAATTTGTTCCTCCTTAAATGCATTTTTGCAAGAATAATCTAATCTTTGACTTCTGTATTTTTAGGAAAGAATAATGAATTAATAGCCTCAGATTTTTCTATTACAATTCTTGCAGGATACCCATTCTGAATTACCCCTAAATACTATAATGACGCTCAAAACAATAAGCATGACAAACCTCTTTAATTCTACCAAAACTTAGATAAGAGTAATGAAATACATAGTAATAGCTTCCTATTTTGATATCAAATAGACTTTTCCATTCTTAAATTTGATATCATAATCTTTTAATTTAATGCCATCAATATCAAACTCATCACTTGTCGGTTCACCATCTATTACAATCTTCGCTTTACCAGATGCGGCAAGTTTATGTAATTTCTCTTCCTGCTCTTTTCTTGTTTGCTTTTTTGGATTAGCTTGTTTTTCTGTCTCAACTACCTGATTCTGCTGTTCCGTATCAAGTTGTTCTACAAATTTGTGTAGTTCAGCAGTGGCAGAACCCGCTGCATACTGTCCAAAAACATAAACAAAAACGAAAAGCAATATCGTCAACAATGTCACAATAAACTTTGCAGCAGGACTTAGAACATCATCAAATACTTTATCAATTACAAATGTTGTGGCAATAGCTATAATTATCAATACAACGTTATTCATGGTTAAAACCTCCAAGTGTTGAAATCCCTGTTACAATATCAGCAACTGCTAAAATAATAAAGCATATATAGATAGGCAGGCTACTTCTATTAGACATTAATTTATGAGTTGCGATCTGCACAAGTAAGACTAGACAAAGAACTAATAAGGTTATTCCGCCTATCAATAAAAACAAAGGTACGATTTTCATAAATCTTCACCAGCCTCTCATTTAAATGCATATTTAATTCATTCCATTGACTCCCATAAAATATTTTCCTCACTTTAATATTTCAAATAACTTTTCTGAACCGGTTTCTATTTTGATGACGCCATTCTCAATGGCTTGTCTGATTTCTTCCCGAATATATTCCCGATCTTCTTTAACCGATTCCCGTAAATCTTCTTCGGAATAAATCCACTCACTCATATATGACATTCGCATCTCCTCCTACTTCGCAATTGGTACATTTGTTAAGAATCAATAATCATAAAGGGGAAGATCATTCTTAACCATCCCCACAGAATCCGAATGCCACCCAAAGCGTTTATAATAATCTGATGCTTTCTCCGTTTTAAGTTCTTTTTTGTAATTAACATAATGTTTTTCAAACATATTAAGCAATTTAGTACCTATCTTTCTATTTTGATAAGATGGATCGACTAGAAGATATGTTATATAAACATGCATTGTATCACTTATGGTACTTAATAAACCAACAAGCTTATCTCCGTCCCATGCGCTAAAAACAATATCTGAATGATACATTGCATTTTCCAATCGATTAGGATATTCTGCACTTTCATTAACCCATCCAACAGATGTGAAAAGAGAAACCAGATCTGGTGTTGAAAATAAGTTTGTCATTTTATAAGTTATGATATTTTCCATAGAACCCTCCCGAGATGAAATATTTGTGCAAGCTGGTTCCCTTGATTTGCTCATGACAATTTCCTCCTTTATTGTTCACTTCTTTAAATACAGGAACATGATCCAGGTTAACCCAGATCACGGCACCCTTTGGATGCTCATATGTAAATTCCTCCGTTGGTGTGATTGAAGATAAGTGCCACGCATATGGCGTCTTATATCGTTTAATAAGATTTTCCCACGGCATATCCACGCAATGGCGATCTCTGTGTGCTTCCCATTTTCCTTTATCCAAGGCCGTTACTTCTTTAATCGTACAAAAACCACGGATCTTCTGTGATCCGCTTTCGAGAAGCGCAATCTCTTCTCCTGCATGGGAAGTCCTGCTTCCGCGGATCTCCAGAGTCTTTTTTCCGGACATGATTAAATCCAGCCACTCTTTCTTAATGATAAGACCATACATTACGTTTCACCTCTTTCCGGTTTCTTAACATCAATCTGCTTGAATATAGCTTCGCCATCTTTGATGCAAATCAAGGTAGGATTGTAAAATTCTTCATATCTGGTATAACCAACGAAGCCAAAGATACAGATATGTGGTGCCAGCCAGCCCGTGAACTTTTTTATTTCGGAACATTGGTCTTTTAAGTTAGCCCCGATATTGGCTTTCCATGTATCCGAGATATTATCGAATTTCATTTTGCTGCAGGTTTGTCCATCAAAATAATAACTGTCACAGCATGCAATACCGAACCATCTGTCACATTTAAAAAAATTATGATCCGGTAATTCTGCTGGCATTTCTGTGTCTTCATTTTGATGTTCTATCATAAGCAAATCATTTCCTCTTTTGAGCATATGCACAAACACAGGACACAACAAATGCCATGCCAAATACACAAAAATATGTAAAGGCTGGTGTATGCAACACATATTGTAGTCCAAACAGCAATATGCCACACACAATCAAAAACGAAAAAATAAAAAATGAAACTCCAAATGCAATGATATATTTCTTCATATTTTCTACTTCTTATTTCTTCTTTCCAAAAGAATTTTCTCTGATGTATTTTTAAACAAATCAAAACATACGTTAATTTCCGTGTAATTTCCCATTGTAAGTTACTCCTTTCCAGCAGCCGGGACGCCGACTACCATATCGTTACAGCTTTTCTCTTTCCTGCCTTTTCTCCTGCCGGCCGATATTCTCTATCCTGCTTCGACCGCTCAAAACTCTCATGCACGCTTAAAGAATTCGCTTTGCTATACACAAACGTATTCCCCGCACCCGTCTGGCGTTTCTGCATAGCTTCACTTGGACGCCAAACAGCTTGTACTGTTTCGGAAGCAGTTTCCACAGTATCAGTTAATTTTGATAATGAGTCATGGAATTTTCCAAGAAGACGGGTATCCTGGTATTTCTTAAATTCTTCTTCTGTAAACACGGATTTAATAAGAACACGGTAAACAAAGGGACGTTCTGTTTTAATCTCTATCCGTCCGTTTAATATAAGTTCTCCAAGCATACGCTTAATCCGTCCGGTATAGCTTTTCATCTCTTTACTTAACTTTTCATATGATATTTTCTTCCAGCTGATATTTTCTCCAGTCCCGGCGCTTTTCCGGTTGTGTTCAAGTACGTATACCATTGCTTCGTAGTCTCTTATTGTTTCCATCATATATCCCTCCTACGGACGAATATGAAATCCGAACGAAAAACGTTCATTGATCTCTTTTCGGATCATGTCCATTACTTTCGGGTCATTTGTGTCGAATATTGGAATCCCGGTACCATCCGGTTTGCATTCAATTCCTTTTTTTCGGATCTTTTCTATAATCTTTTCCTTTTCACTTGCCGGAGGGATATATGATGGCACCTCCGGTGTTTCTGATGCTTTCTTTGGCATATTATATCTCCTTGCTTTATATTTTATATTCTTTTCTGTCACCATCTTTTGTGGTGCCAGACAATACAACACGTCCATTGATGATTTCCGCCCTTTGGTCACTGGCTAGTGCAAGCGCGGAAAGAAAATCAGGATTCCATATGATATTTCGTACCATATGGCGGTTTATTCCAAAAATTGTCCCATTATCAGGAAATACCTGCAGACAGGTAGTTAACATTTTTCGGAAGTCTTCATCGCCAATAAGAATGTAGTCTTTATTATTTTTAAAACCATAAGAACACATGTCGCACACGTAGGCAAAATACTCATCTGCGTTTCTGAATCCTTTTTTCCTGATTTCATTTTCTGTAAGGGGGATGTAACAATAATTCCTATATGCGATTATTCCACTGACAAAATAATAAACTGCGCAAATAACAGCAAACACAATTAAACAACTTAACAGTTCAGAAAATGGAAGAACAAAAAATGCACCGAAAAAAGGATGATATTCCCCATCTGACCATTTCTGCCAGTTGAAACTAAGCCATTTATTAATTGGAATGTTAATAAATCCAATTACTGCATATAAAAAGACAATAAGTAATACCTTAAATGGAAGGCATTTATACATGAGCGTTTTTAGTAATTTTTTCTTCTTTGATAGTCCTTTTGTTTTTGACATGTTATTTCTCCTCTGATTCTGTATTTTTGTTTAATTTGCTCAAATATGTATACCATCGCTTCACCAGTCAGACTGCATGATTCAGCAGTTCCGAAGAAATCATGCTCGGTTATTTATTCAATAGCCGAGTTTGGTTGACATATATGGCAACATCCTTTTATTTCACCCCTGCACCCCTTGCGGGATGCAACTAATGTTCATATCTGAATTCCTTCCTACCATTTCTTATTTTCAACCCATGCACCCCTTGCGGGGGTGCAACTTGTAACACCTCCGAATGCATCTGTTTCTATTGAATTTCAACCCATACATCCCATAAGGGATGCAACTATATCTATGCAGGCAGCGACGATTCAGTATAATATTTCAACCCTGCACCCTTGCGGGGTGCAACTATAACAGTGGCTTAAAGCTATTCACTAACTTTGTTTGCCTAGTATATCAGTTTTGTTCCGCATTTCGGACAATGATTTGGACGCTGCTCACGGTAATCGTCGATCGCTGCAACCTCATATCCGCAGAATGGACATTCAATATAATCATCCGCATCGTTCCCCTGATAATGGACATCCATTCCATACATAAACCTCTGCTTTAATTTCTCAACGGATTCTTTTGCTTCCTGCAAAACATCTGCAGAATTCTCGAGCAATTCCACGGTGCCCTCGACTTCCCGCCCTGTTGGTTCTTTTTCGTATGCATCAGCATATGCCCGAAGTTTCCAGATCAACTCGTCCATCTTTTTCCCTCCATATTGTTTTTTCTGTAATTTCATTTAAAAAAGAGATATCCGGGAGTCGAACCCAGAACAGCTTACGCTGTGTCCTCACTATCCCTTTCGGGTATTACCCGGAAGCGTAAACAAATATCGAAAGGATTTCTGCCAGCCGGTAACCCTGGCAGCTCGGTTTATAACCTTTACAATACACATATTGCGTCATCTTAAAAATCGTCAAAATTTTTTTAAAAGAATATTGTATTTATTTTTATACATAGTATCAACCTTTTATTTTTAATATAATATTATTATCTCAATTCTTCTATTTTTTCGAACGGGACACAACATTTAATTTCTCTGGATGAAGTGTCCTTTAGTTTTAATACAACACCCATGATTGTATTTGGATTAAAATAAATTTTTTCCCCATATTTTATAAGGTCTACGTTACGATCTACAAGCGTTTTTAATATAGTAATATATACACTTGCCTCTTCTGCTCCCATTCCTATATAAGGAATTTTTTTATCAACAGCCACTCCTCTGGTTTTTAATTTATCTTTTAAATTACCAAGAAATTTTATCTGCGCATCGCTTGCTGTTTTTTTTGAACTAAAAACAGCAATATTAACTGTAATTGCCCCATTTTCGAGCATTTCTTCTTCCAAAGGCTTTTGGTTCTTTAATTTCTCTTCGTCTTTTTTCTTTTTTTCTGCCAAAGCAAAGATTTTCGACTGGAATTCTCCAAACTCACTACGCCCCTGCTCTTTTGCCCTCAGTTCCTTTTCGAGTATTTCCTTAAACATTTTCTTTTTTTTATCAATTGTTTTTTCCTGCATTCTTGGTGTAATAAGCATCATTTTCCCCTCTGCCTTCATCTTCGAAATACGAGAGGCAAGATCAATCAGTCTGGATGCTTGGAGCTTGTTAATATTTCCTTTGTGAAACCCGTCATACTCATTCATAAGACGTCCAATTTGATTTTCAGTTGCTTTTATTTTCCCCCATTCATCTTGTAATGCCACGTTCCAGGAATATTTCATATAATCTGGAGATACCATACAAAAATCATGAACAAATGAAATTGCATCCTGCATTTTCATTTCACCGATATAATATTTCCCGACACTGGCAGTAAGATCAAACGTAACTGTTGTATTACCCATAACATCTGGATCAGCAAGGTAAATATGGTCATTCCATGTAGGTTTGATACAATAACGATGTTCCGTATCCGGCATAAGTGAGTAATCCATTCCAAGAAAATCATAATCATTTTGGAATTCATCCATTTTCTTTGAATTATATTTATCTACTGCATGCGCAAGGTCGCTTAAATCTGCATGTGGTTTCTTCCGCGCAGAAGATATAATTTCTTCCTGCTCCTGCACAAAGCGATTAACCTGCTCCAACCGATATTCATACGCCTTTGTAAGTTCTGCAAATCGTCCTGCAATTTCATCGCTAATCTCAAGCGGATCAATCTCACCTTCAAGCATTCGAGACTGTTTCTTTCCAAGAAGTTTTGCATCTATACCAAAAAGAGTAAGAGCTGTACACAGATTTCTTGTCCCGCTGCCATCATCTGGAAGAATATCAATGCATAAACAGTTTTCCTTACCTTCATAGAGCCGGGTTCCTCTTCCGATGATCTGCTGATACAAAGACGCGTTGCACGTCGGCCGGAAGTTGATAATGGTATCCGCAATAGGAAGATCTGTACCTTCTGTTAAAACCATGCAGTTAATAATGGCGCGGACACTCCCGTTCATAAAACCATCAAGCATATTTTTTCTATCTTCTTCCTGTGTTTTCCCTGATAAAACAGCAACACTGCCACGTTCTTTTTCCGGGAGCAGTTTGTCAACTACTGCCTTCAGGAAATTACAGGTTCTGACAGTAGTACAATAAATAAGAATATGCCGATTCTCCTGGAGACAGTCTGTAAGAACTTTTGCAACACTTATTACAGCTTCTTCCGTAATACAACCGTCCAAATCGGATACATTAAAATCCCCCATAGATTTTTTTACGCCTTTCAGGGAATATTTTGCACGGACCTCCCGGCAGTGCACCGGACTTAAATATTTATTTTTAATCCCCCAACGAAGATCCTTTGCATAAATAATCTCGTTAAAAACGTCATCTAACCGGACGTTGTCGCCACGCTTCGGAGTTGCCGTGACACCGATTACACGCTTAGCGCCGGAAAAATAATTTAAGATCTTCTTATAGGATGGTGCGGCAGCGTGGTGCGCCTCATCAATGATGATCGTGTGGAAATCGTCCGGCTTATACTGCTTAAGACGGGAGTCATGGCTGAGTGTCTGAACACTCGCAGATACTACCTCTTCCCCATTGGAATGGTTTTCTGCCTTTTCTACGCCAAAACTACAGTCGAAATACCGTCTCGGCTGGTTGACCAGTTCATCCCTGTGTGAAAGAATAAGTACCCTTCCGTATCTCTTAAAGTGGGAGAAGATCCATGTCTTCCCAAGCCCTGTTGCAAGAGCAATCAGGAATCTTCCTTCTTTTAAGCTATCTACCTTATCAATGCATTCCTGCTGGTATGGTCTTGATTTTTTCTCTGCTATCTTCTTATTCTGATTCATTTTTTTAATCTCCCTGTACTTTGTCATGTTTATATGGTTTTTGTGCCGCTTCGTGCGGTCTTGTAAAAGAAGCATCCGGGAATCGGACCCGGAAGCAGCATGTGCTGCTGTCCTCCTGCTCCTTTCCGGGTTTCCCCGGAAGCGTAAACAAATATCGAAAGGATTTCTGCCAGCCGGTAACCCTGGCAGCTCGGTTTATGACCTTTACATGATACATATTGCGCCATCTGGAAAATTGTCAAAGGAATTTAGAAAGTTTTTTAAAAATATTTTTGCAACCGTATACTGAAAAACCTCATATTTTAATTTTTGAGATAAACTGTATACATCGTCTGCTTGCAGGCAGAAAAAGAAGGAACGGTTTCCCATTCCCCCTTAAGTGATTTGTTGCTATCTTCTCTTATCCACAACTTCCTTCGGGACATCCCAGATTTTTTCGCTGATTTCCTTCTCGATTTCATCGTAAACTTCCTTCGACTCCATTGCCGGAACCAGGAATATGAATTCGTGGCAATCTCCATCTAGCGGCTTTTTTGCCATAAGAAGCAGTGTATCCTTAAACAGATCCGTGCAATACAGTTTAAGTGCATTGCATTTACCAACCGTATACAGTTCGTCCATGGAAAGACCAAGCATATCTGCGTAATCGCCATCAAATTCCGCAGACAACGCAACGTAATATCTGCCACCATACTCAAGAAGATATTCCAGGCATCCGTTACCTTCTTCCCACAGTTCGCGGTATGCCCTTTGCAATTCTTCCGGAAGCTGTTCCTCGCTGACATCGTATTCCCCGTTGTGATGCAGGTCACCGCAACAATTACTCCAGGAAGTAATTACTTTATACATTTCATCCTGATCTTTAAATTCTTTGTACTCTTTCATAGTTTCAATTCTCCTTTCAAATATGTTTTTGCTTACACCCTTAATATGAAACAAAAAAAAGAAGAGCCCGAAGACTCTCCTTAATACTGTCTGCAAATGTCAGATTTTAAACCGCAAGTTGCTGTGTACCTTAAACCCGGTACCTCGCAAATCTTTCTGCAGTTTTCTCTTTATCTCTCTGCCTATTCTTTTCATTTCCGTGGTATCATAAGCTACTTTTCCTCTCAATAGCCGATACTTTGGTTCTCCAATCTTCAATAATGATGAAGTACGCTGCGAACACCAAAGATCTACTTTCTCATCATTTACAACAAGAAAATCAATGATTATGTATGGATATTCTGGATGCTCTGAAATATTAGTTAACAGCTGGTTATATGATGTAATTTGTTGCATGCTTCTTACACATCCTAGCAATATCCAATTTTCTCTGCCCAGGATACTTTTCCATTACTATTTTCTGCATACAGAGCCTTCCCATCTGGTTTCTGACAGATTTTTGTATAGCCATCCATTATAGCACGCTCTCCGGACTGATATGATGCTTCGACAGTGACAGCTCTTACAAGTTGCGGATATTTTTCCAGAATCTCCGGAAGATCTTCCATATTTGCGTATGCAATCCAGCGCCAATCATTTCCACTGCCTTCTGAAAGAACAACAGCTGTTTCATCTGAATTATCCAGTAAACCGTGATTATCGTAATGCTGGCTCTTTGCAACAATGGTACGATTCTCTTTTTTACTCAAAAGAGTATCCCATCCGGGAAATACATCTGATATTAATGCAGTGCGTATGCAGATTTATTTGTTTTCTGCACGTTCCTTGTCGATCTCATCCCATCTTTTTTGACATTTTTCTGCGAAGCCAGCTTCAAAATCAATGTCAATACGCTTCGCTTCCCTTGTCACGATCGGCACAAGATATGTTTTTGCAACATATTCTTGCAATTCATTATAAAAATTAGTTCTGTAATCCAAATCCTTGCTGAAAATGTCGATGTTGTGTGCAATCAGGTGCATTTCTGCATAAGCATTCTTAACATAAAAATGCCATTGATTACTCTCCGTAAACTGGAAATTTCCAGACAGGACATCCACCCAGAACAGCTTGCATTTTTCTGCGAAATCCTCAATATTCTCTGCGTATTCGCTCCTGTAATACTTGAGTGGGCGCAGGGACGAATCGGCACAGGTAACATAGATTTCTCCAATAGACCGCTTAAATGCAACACTTCTTACTTTGTAATAGCTCATATTTTCCTCTCTTTCTCAGCACAATGCTGTTAAACAAAGAGGTTCCCCCCTTACACGGGAACCTCAATTTTTAGTTCCCGATGCATCGGGTTATGTATGGCTGATCAACGTTCAAGATGAATTTTAATACCATGGAAATCATAGATACTGTCTTCTGATTCCTTATCCATATCATCCAGAATAGATGATATAAATTCATTCAGCCCCGAATTCTCGTAGTCATAATCAATGACTTCCGCTGCCTTTTGGGTAATAAAGCCCATTGCAGAACTCTGGGAACCGCTGATTTCTAACGGGTATACTTCATCCGTGTCCAGCATGTCATACATTTTAATGATTTCTGATTTTACCAGGCCATAAACATCTGGTTTCTCAATTAAGGATATACCAAATTTATTGTCTATAATGACGATTTCGTTATCTACAACTTTAACCTTCGATAAATCTAAGTTGAAGCATGGGGCAATAACAAAGTCGTTGCGTTTATTGAAGTAGTTGTAGAAGCAGCCATCCGAGTCAACACACCACGCGCCTTTGCTGCCATTGTCAGCACCGAGCCACGCAAAGTAATTGGCATCCCGGAACGAATGGGCGTTTTCTGCCGTTGCCTTCAATGCCTGCCAGTAATTTCCGGAACCTGTGTTATCCCATTCCTTAAACTCGGCTTTTTCCACTGATATCAAATACAGTCCTTCCCCATAAGGAGCAGCTTTATCCTCTGCATCTTTGATGTCATCGTAAAGTGCCCGCATCTTGTCATCGTAGTCGCTGATGTCCTTTCCATCAATGGAATTGGAATAGTAATTGCCGTTTCCAAACTGTGGCATTGTATATCCAGGCCATGCACCATGGGTTACCCCATGCGACTGGATTACAACAACATGACAGTCATTATCCACTTCACAGGCCATCCAATTGTATCCGGCAAACTTATAAGTCTTACCAAGTTTAAGAGTTGCATAAGTTTTTTCTTCGTTTGATTTTTTCATAGTATTTTTTCTCCTTTCGATGATCAAATTGTTTATATTCTTTAATATGAAACAAAAAAAGAGCCTGCACCGCCGCAAGCCCTTCTTCGTTGTTGTTAAATGAGTTCTTTTGCCTTGAGATCTTCGATCATGTCATGGATTGCTGCATTGATCGCTTTGCGCTCTTCTCCACGCGGCATCGCATAAACAGGATTAAGGTTTTTATCCATGCCTACACAGCTTTCTGAGTGCCCGGATAAGTAATCGCTCTTGGCGCCCTTGGCTTTCAGCATATCGGTCAGGTAGCATGCACCAGCGCGGGCAAACATCTCAACGGTGGATGACCAGTATCCAAACTTGTCTTTGGCAGTGCAGTCATCCATCTTTTTGGATTCCTTGTGGTATTCCGATAACATCTGCATGTCATTATAGGAAGCAGTCACAGCCCTTTCGTATCTGTACCAGGTCCAGAACAGATCTTTTCTGGATTCCTTATTGATCACACGCCCAGTCACTTCTTTTTTGTAGGAAGAAAGTGCCTCGATTGCAGCTGTTGCCGTTCCATCAATGGATATAAGGTGCTCCTCTTTATCTGCGAAGATATTCCTTACCAGTTCCGCTCTCTTTTTGACCTGCGCATCTGTAAGACCGTCTGCCGGGAAAACAGAATCAATGCATTTCTGAAGAAGTTTTTCTGTATTCCCAATTTTCTTTGCCTTCTCAGCTTCGATCTCTTCTTTTGTCGCCTTGCGGTACTGCATGGCAGAAATCACATTTCGCACACTCTCCGGGATTTTTTCTTTCTCAAATGATTCTGTCATCATCTTCTTTAATCCCAATTTCTTTGCTACGATGTCATCAAGTGCATGGAACATCTCATGGCCAAGCGATCCGGCTCCTTTCATCTTCGTAATATTGATTACCTCACGAAGCGGATCGTAATGAGCGACGGCAGAACCCCGCCCTCTTGCACCAAAAGCGATTGCAAGACGGCCACAGAAAGACACAGAAGATAACGGGATGCCAAGGACATCTGCAAAATCGCAGAATGCTTCGTACGCCATGTTAAGACTTGCCTGTGCGTCCTTTTCGGACATCCAGTTGCCGAACTCTCCACCGCGGATACCAAAATCCTTAAGGAAATCCTCTCCTACGATATCCCGTCCGTTCCGGACATCAGGAAGACCGGTACGCTCAACCCGTTTCAGCTGCTTTGGAGTAGCAGAAGCCTTGCGAGGCTTCTTGGCTCTCAGCTGCTTTGCATATTCCTGACACTTACAAAGTGCTTCCTCGTATGTTGTGATATTCTTTTCAATGACAGAATACCCTTTGGAAACAATGTAAGTATCTCTGATGCATCCGACACGGCTACGGCTGTAAAAACCATCCGGGGAATATTTTTCAATCTTCCATCCTGCCGGAACCTTATCCTCTTTCTTCACAGCAAACTGTTCCATCTCCATATAATGTATGTAATTGCAGAACGTCTGGTGATTGCAGCGGATTGCACGCAAAAGCTTTGTCTGGAATAATCCGGTATACTCCGTTTTGGAAGAGATACTGTAACGCGTACTGCGCTCCGGATCAACAATCTGGTTGTAAACAACCTGCTGTTTCTCCATGAACTCTTCTTCAGAAGAAACACCCGACATGGTATCCCTGATCATGGTCACGAATTTGACGTAACACTCCATCCGGTATTTCACCTTTTCTGGATCGTCCTGCTCGAAATACGAAACATATGGCTTTGCTGGAATTGCATTGCGCACCTCTTTGATCGCGTAAGCGACTACCTTCGGAACGCCAGCTTCAACCATCTGCTCGTAATCCGGTTTCTTCCAGATATTGTCTTTCTTTACGAATTTTGCTTTCTCAGCATCATTCATATCCAAAAGATCCTCAAGATTGATGCCTCCAGCTGACCAGAGTTCCTTTCTCGCGCCTCCGATATGTTCTCCAAAATCTCTGGAAACCTTAAGCGCCGATGTTCCGGATACCTCCGGTGTATTGAATAAACTCATCTGTCCTTCCATAATAAATTATCTCCTTTCGATTTTCAAAATTTGTTTACATCAGGAATATGAGATGAAAAAAGCGCCGCAAACTTTTCTTGTTGCATATTAAAGATATACAGGACTACGACGACATCGACGAATACCTCTGATGCAGCCAAGGCATTCAATGTATACAAAAAGCAGTTTCTTTCCCAGAATTTCTGGAAACGAGAAACTGCTTGCTATTTTTGTGTTAACTAACTTTGATCAATCAAAGTACATCCTTACACAATTCTTCCTCTTTTTTCAACCACCGGGGCATACGCCTTGGATGAATACTGTCCATACGACATGCCCCGCGCACGCGCCTCATGATTAACCTTATTAAGTTCTGTATTCGTCTTTTTCTTTCTTCTTGCCGAAATGCTAGTTGTTTCTGTTCTCATATGTTGTACCAGTCCTTTGTATATTTTAAAGGGAAAATTTTAAAGATGCTCCCTTTCTTTAACTTTAATATGAAATACCTGTTTGATATAGAAATGCCAGCAAGCAGAAAGTAATTGCTCGGCTTTTATCAGTTAGAACTGGCCATACTTCCATTTCCATGATTCTCCTTTTTTCTTCCTCCGAAACTTACCAGAGAAACTTATTTTGCAAACTCAATTTTATCTCCGATGTATTTATTAACCAGTTCTTTTGCGTTCAATAAATATATCTTGTTCATGCAGTCTGTATTAATTTCGATCCCTGTAACAATATTGTCGTGGTTGTAATGTATTCCTCCCAAAGTGCAACCTGGTATACGGATTGCAAGGCATTTATTCCTTTTACAGAATTCATCCGCCAAAATATAGTGCCGGTTGGCACTTGCGTCTGACATAGCCTTCATAAGAGCATCCAATTCGTCAGTAAGCTCGCAAGCGTATGCACCTACATCTGCAAACGGAGTTCCTTTGTTTTTGTTAATTAATCTCATTGTATCCTCTCTTTCTTATGCATATCTTACAATTTGATAGTTCCAAAAGGTACATCATGAAACTGCTTTAAAACCGCCGACTTTCGTTTCTCGTCCGTTTCAAAACTCGGAACCGGTGGAAATTGAATTTCTCCGCTCTTCTTATATTTTCCATTTTCATCACACTCGCAGAGAATATGCACCAAATATCTGCTCTCAACAATAATATCCGCGAATAAACGGCCTTCCCGAAATTCAATTCCTGCTACATAGCCAATCCCCTTCAAAGGATAGCCAAGACCTTTAATTTGACACGATTTAACCATTTCATCTGGAATTTCCATATACTCCGGCTGATTCATATCGGTGCTGGTGACAAATTCCTTATCCGTGGTATACGTAAATTCCAAACCCTTATACGACCATTTAAACCATGATACACTCAATAATTTCAGACTTTTCCCCTTATACTCGAATGTTTCTCCAAACTTACACGGTAATGGAATTCTCATAATAACACTCCCAAATTCCTCCTTAACTTAATTGATTTCTCTTAATAGCTTGACATACCATGTGTCATTAATATCTTCCTCTGATATACCTTTAAAATCCTCAAGCGATCTGATTGCACGCCACCAACTTCCACATCCGTAAACGATTCTTTTTAACTCTGGCACAAAGATAGCCGGATTATTGAAGGTACTATTCTTTAAAATACATGTCTTTTCATCCAATGATGTTGTGATACTTATTGGCAAATCTCCAATGTAAATACCTATGTAAGACTTCCCTCCATACTCTTCTCCACACGGTACAACTTCACACAACGTACCACATTCATATCTAATACCTTTTGTCTCTATTTTTGCATTTTCGATACCATTAATTGTCAACGGATACTCAATATACCGGCTCTTGTATTTTTTACATTCTTCACATTCTTTGTGTGAAACCACTTTCACCTGATCGTCTTCCCACCCATTGACAACACAATGAAACTCATTAAATTTCTTTCCCGTGAATGGATGACAGAACCGACATTTATATCTTTTTGTCTCTTTTAAATCTTCAAATTCTTTTTCTTCCATGATTTTCCCTCCGAATTCTTTTAAATAAGAGTATATTCCTCCCCCAACTCAAGATTGATTTTGTAATTGCCATTGTTGTATACCTGAACTCTCATATTACAAAATTTACCATCCTGGTCGTGAGAATCCGGGTCATAAGGATAGGTAAATCCTGCTTTTGTCAAATGTCTGAGAACTCTTCGTTCCGTTGTTGTCCGGCAACATCTTTCTTCAAAAGAAATCTTTCCATCATCAAGATTAACAAGACTGCAGTAGCCAGATGGACTATCGCCTCCATATTTGTGTTTGTCGTCCCGGAATGGAATTACCAAATATACTCCGATTACATTTCCTCTTTTCTTCTGCACAACAACTGCACCATCTTTTAAGTTGATTTTTCTGTCCAAATTAACACAATTTTGCGTTTCGTTAATACTAATATTCTGCATCACAGTTACCTCAAAAACTACAATTTCCAAATGCTCCATACGGGAGCGCCATTGGTTCTCTCACATAAATAAAAACAAACTGATTACTTTTAATTGCTATATTGACAGGTGTGTAAAATACGTTCTAATTCTTGTCCGGTTCGGGTAGCCCCTGTCCCACATATCCCAGTAATTTTCTCCTGCTTTTCTCGTACATGCAATGCTTTCTACATGAGACTTCCGATCCATCTTACGCTTCTGTGAATAAGAAAACAGAATTTTTTCTCCATTCCCAAACCGGTAGAGGTTTTCCTGTTTTTTCTTTGTTTTTCTTCCTTTCCCCTTAACTCTCTTTTTGTACATACAAAATCCCCTCTCGAACAAATGTCTGTTTATCTTTTCTAATATACATATTGCGCCATTCAAAAAATTGTCAAAGAGTTTTGGAAAATTTTATAAAAAAAAGAGAGGAAAATTTTTCCCTCTCTTTAATGTGATATTTGGATTGTTTAAAAGAACATAAAACACAGTGGAAGTACGAAGATTGCGTACAGGACCATCGCCGCAACCATAATGGATACACATTTGGTCTTGAAAATTTTAACGTCATGACAGAATTCATCTTCTGTTGAGTACAACTTCTTAACCTGATCAGTAAATACTGAGGGTTCTTCTCCTGATTTAACAATATCGTTAAACAGGTTGAACTTCGTAATTTTCGCATGTACACCATATTCTAATTTCCATCCACATATTCCAAACAAGTGCGGAAACCTGCACGAAAAGTCATAAGGGTTTTGTATTCTCTTCAGAAAATATCCCTTTTCTTCCATCGTTTTGCCTGGAACCATGTTGTACCCCACATCCTTGTTGAAAGTTTCGTAATACTTTCCAAGATACTCGCACAGCTTCTCAAAATTTTCAACACGATATTTCTTCTTGCCGTATGCAAAATCATCTCGCAAATTTTCATATTGATCGCTTGCGTCAACATATTTTTCTGCAATCTTGCACATTTCCTTCAATTTTTCTGAAGCAAATCCACCTCTGAAAATGCCGTAGTAAAATACCAGAACAGGCACCGCAATCAACAGAACAATTCCTGCAAGATACAAAAGTCCAAGTCCGACGACAAGAAACTCATACCCAACAGCCTGAAAATATTCGGCAGCGCCCGCTCCGGACTTTCCGACACTCGTCATCACTTCCGTTGCGTGCTGCAGCAACTCAAGATACTTATTTAGCATTTTTCATTTTCCTCCTCTTCACTATGCAAATTCTTTATTCATTCATAAGATTCGGTGGCACACGCTGGCACACCAGACTACGATCCTGGATGTTGTACTCAAAATCCGTTGAAATCCCATATTCCGGAATAAACTGCGAACCATGAATATATGGAATCCCCTTCCATTTTCCGGAAGTGTCACACTTAATAATCCCATATGAATTCAGTTCTGGACACCATACAGGTTGTCCCTGCATTTCTCTTAATTCTTCCAAAGTTAATGATTCCCTGCTCATTGTTTTCCTCTCTTTCTTTTTTTTAAAGGAATCCTCCGGACTCGAACCGGATGAACAGGCCATTTCTGCATAGACAACTACAGTCCTGTGGCTCCCCTCCTGCACTACAACTGACTACTCCCACAGGCAAGCCTGTGGGGTTCTTACTCTCAAGTTTTGCCTGTAATCGTACACCATTTGCAGGCTTTGGAATACAGGTATAGTCTGTTTTAAGCAAGGACTTTATTACCATGCAGCCCTACGGCCACATTATTATGTAAGAAAGCTAGTTGTTTTTCGGTAAATTTCTGTCTGGCGACAAGGAAGCATAGTCAGTCTCCCTACGGATATATAGTTATGCGGTTTTAATTCCGCTGTTCAGCACTTTGATTTTATTTTCTTTTATCCATTCAATGAATTCCTTTTCCATGCCGTAGCATTTTTTAAATTCTGCAGCACATTTCATTTTTATCTATATCTTTGGTTCTGTGATCGTAGCAGTACAACAGTCTGCTCCTCAATGTATTTGACCCCTTTAAGTGTTTTTTGTACGATATTTATGTATATTCTTTCTGTTCATACTGTTATATGTTTAATTTATACAAAAAGAAAGTAGGAAAAAGGGCTTTCATCCCACAGGCAAGCCTATGGGTTTTTCGCCATAAATTTATAACGTCGTGAACGTGGTGCAGAAACGATATTATTAAATTAGGAGGTTTGTGGAGGAACCCGCCCCACAAGGAAGGATAGAGGATCATCACCCCTCTGTTTACCCTTTCAATACACATATTGCGCCATTTGAAAAATCGTCAAAGGATTTTGAAAAATTTTTTTACAAAGTTTTGAAAGAATCTTGGGAAAAGAGAAAATATAGGGAAAATTGCCACCGAAGGTTGCCATAAAAAAAAGAGTCCGCCATCAGACGAACCCTTTTAATCTTATTTTTCTGCGTTGCACTCTGCCATTGTCGTAAGAACTGTAAGAAGCCCCGCTTCGCCAATGCTGTCGCTATGGGAAATGATACCTTCAAGCTCGTTTAAAAATGGATCTCCATCCCCATGATCTTTCTGTGGGCATCTCTTAACCATTTCCGGCATCTTGACCTCAATGATGTCGTGGTCTCCCATGCCATCCACGCTTTTGTCATCCCCACGTCCAAGAGCTACGTTTTTGCCATAGGTAATCGCTTCCTCGCGCTGCAAGGCGTTGAAGTAGTTTTGGGCTGAAATATTGTCATTATAAAAATATTCAATAAAAAATCCTGTCCCACCATGGTTGTGTCCAAGACCAAATGTATTTATAACATACATCGGTTCTCCACAAGTTTCCCAGATGACACCGTCACATACAATATAAACCTCGGCCCTTTTATTCGCGGAATTCATTTTCTCATTAAAATTGCTTTCCTTAATGATGGATTCTTCTGAATAATCCTCTCCGCCTTTCCAGTATGGAGCCTGTTCCTGCAGCTTATATTTTAAAGTATCCAATGTCTCAAAGTTTGTACTAATTGCTGTGCCGTACGTAACACGGAGAGGCTTGTACAGTTTCCCATTATATGTCCTGATCTCTTCTGAAAACATCCTGTAATCTCCGTTTCCTTCAAAATCGCTATATGACTTTGCACCTTCATACACACTCTCATAGTCATGTATTACAAACGCAACCGGAAATTCTTCCTTGGTAACCTCGCAAACCTCAATATCAACATCTTTGCTGACAGCACGCTCTCTTAATTTACGGCATCTTTTATTTGGCAGATATCTTTGTAAAAATGTTCACATAAGGAATATGAAATGAAACTTTTTCTCCATTTCTCACACCCACACACAAAAAAAAGCCATGCAAATATGCACAGCTTTTTCTTCTTTTTCAACTATCTGGCAATCAGGGTTTCCTGCGTCCAGCTTCCATAATTTCCTGCGGAAGCCATACTCATTGGGAACTCATCCTGACTGTACATGTACGCACAATTCAAATAACCAGGAGTTACATCTGGGTGAACACCACGAAAAGTTTGATTTGCTCGTTTTGCATCAGTAGCAAGCACCTCTGTCCAGCCACTCTGGAAAGGAAACTGGTTACTGCTTCCGTATGTGTAAAACCATTTACGATATCTAGCACGCATTAAAGCAGACGTTGTTTCAATGCGCGATACAGGACTCTCCTCATCCAACCCAAGTTTTTCCATTACCCTTTTCATAACTGTGAAAGGATTGTCTCCACAAACATCCGCATATCCATCCACTGGATTCATTTCATAGTCGAATACAAGGCATTTGAAGGAAGGTTTCTCCTTATGTGGAACAACGACGTACGGACACAAAACAAAAGATTTCTCATTAATCGAGAACGCATCCATTACCTGTCCTCCAGACATCTCAAACATAAGTTTTTCATTGCAAAGAACTTCATAGTCATCCATCGTCATATCCATCGGATACAGAGTTAATACCTCGCCAGCATCAAACCGTTTCTGATCTTCCGGCAAATGAACCGTGCCGTATTTCTTGTCGGTATCCATGCTGTAAAAGAATTGCACAGTTTCAGAAGTATCTTCTTTCTTCAAACCAAGAAGCAGTAAATTTGTTTCAAAGAAAACGGTGTAAACAACGTCCTCATAATCGCGCTCATCTTTTTGGAACTGTATTGTTCCATCCGCTAATTTCTTTACTTTCATCTTATTTTCTCCTTTCGAATAGTCTTAAAAAGTTTACATCAGTAATATGAAACAAAAAAAGAGCCCCCCTCTAAAAAAGGAACTCTTTCGCATACGCTTAACTGTAAAAATACCGAATGTAATGCTTTACATATCCATATTTTTGGTCATGAAACGCTCTCCCATTACGGAATTCTTTCTCAAGACATCTCTGAGAGGCATCTTTCGTCTGGAAAATGAAATTACTTCCATTCTTCTCATCCGCAAGGCAGACATCCAGATGCCTTGGTACGCCAACACGGTGTCGAAAAATATAATAAGTCTTATTCATAGTTTTCTCCTCTTACAATGTATACCGGATTATTCCGTTTCCATTTGGCAAAACCTGAAATTCCCCGATTCCTCCATGCAACAGTTTTCTTGCCTGCGTTCGCGTATATCCACACTGATCACACCAGTCAGAACAAAAATCTTCCCAGTCGAGATACCATGCACAGATTCCAGGCATGATGCCATAGCGCTTTGCATGCCGCTGGATTGCCCTGATTACATCTTTGCTAACACAAATATAGTCTGAGAGATATTCTCTGGATTCCTGCAGGGCATCTTTGAATTCCTTCTCTCTCATCGTTCCAATCTCTTTCTTTTCCATCTCATTTTCTCCTTTCGCACAGGTTTTTGTTTACACCAACAATATGAAATGGAAAAACACTCACAGGACGAAACTTTTTTATTCCATATTAAAGACGTAAACCAAAAAATTTCATTATCGAAAGGAGATACAAAATATGAGTATGAACTCAATCATTTACTACGGCATTGGATTTAACTGCGACTGTGATGCGGAAAAATTTAAGGAGTTTATTAAGAACCATGCCTCGTCTTTCTGTCAAAGTGATGACGAAACAGAACGTTTCAACCACTTTTTCGAACAACTCGATGTCAAAGACGAGAATGAAAATCCAAAGACATTTGAGAAATCCGAGCTGGAGGATCTTGTCGAAAGTAATTTCGAGTCTTACAGCTGCCAGTGTTCCGGAGCACAGGGCGTAGGCGCTGTGATTAGCAACATTATGACCCGTGAAACAGGTATCTGGTTTGCTTACTACGGAGCAGATGGGAATTGCGACACTTATCCAGCTGTCATTTTCCAGGAATCTTTTCCATGGAAACACAACGAAACAGAAAAGAACTTAACCAGAGAAAAGCTTGATTCCATTTACAAGAAATATATGGACGAACTTGGAATTGAAGGAAAACCAGATTTTCTCAAACAGGAATACTACGGGTAGGAGGGGAAAACATATGCTGGTTGGAGATCTTATTTATTCGGACGATTTTGATGCAAATTGCAATTACGCAGTTTATGACTGCCGCGATGGGAAATCGTGAAATGAATCGGCCGTGCTGTTCAGCACCGCAAAAAACGGCTACGGAAAACCGATAACTGACAATGTACTCATTATCGAAGCAAAATAGGGAAAGAAAAAGAAAGTCTGGGATACAGGCTTTCTTTTTTTGTCTCAAATAAGTTTCTGCGCGAGAGAAAGAAGTTCCTCCCGATCGTTTGCTGTCGTTTCGTTAAGGACCGCCTCCAGCATCTGCTGAAGAATATCACCGATCTTCTTCCCCGGCTTCAATCCAAGTTCTTTCATCAGATCTTTTCCATTAACCGCCAGATCTTTCAAAGAAAAGCACGTCTCCTCAGCCACTAATTCATCACGAATTTTCAATACCTCTGGAATATCCGTAAACCAGTTTTTTGGCGGTTCTGACGGGAAAATGTGGTCATCGAAATCTGCTTTCTTTAAAACAGCCCAGTCATCGAGGAAATCCGCCCCATGAGCAGCGATGAATCTTTTTACGGATTTTCTTGACGACGAAATTGATTTGTCGTGCGTTTTCACAAGCGCGACGATACGGTCATATTCTTCCGTCTTCAACCCCTTAAAATCCGTTTTCAGAACTCCCTTTGCAATCTCCGCGGATACTGCCGGATGCCCGTAAAAATGACCATGTCCGTTCTCATCTTCCATGTAGCTGTCCGGCTTTCCAATATCGTGAAGCAGTGCTGCCATCTTAATCTCAAATTTTGTGGTCTGACACAGATCTGTTACAGCGAGCAGATGCTCGTACACATCATGCTTATGGTATCTGTTGTTCTGATTGAAATGTACGCACGACTTTAATTCCGGAATAAGGCAGGTAATTACATCTGCATATTCCACAAAAACTCTGGAAACCGGTTTATCCATACTCAGGATTTTCCTAAATTCCATAAGGATACGTTCTTTTGAAACGTTCTGCAGCATTCCAAGGTTCTCATGGATTGCTTCCGCCGTTTTCCCATCAAAATCTGCCCCATAGCGGATTGCAAATCGAAGTGCCCGGACAATCCGAAGCCCGTCCTCCTGAAAGCGCTCGAAAGGGTCTCCAACACATTTAATGATGCCGTTCTGTAGGTCGCTGATGCCGTTGAATGGGTCAATGACCGTTTCGGACTGCAGATCGTAAGCCATCGCATTGATCGTAAAGTCTCTTCTGGAAAGATCCTTATTTATCTCCTTCTCAAATACGATCTTACCCGGATGCCGGCCATCGGTATATTCTCTTTCTGACCGGAAGCTCGTAATTTCGTAGGAATTCCCTCTTACATCTGCAATGACCGTACCAAAGTCGATCCCCGGTGCATGGAACGGAATCTGCCCGTCCTGCAAAATCTGAATGACCCGCGCCGGAACAGCATTTGTACACATATCGTAGTCGTGTGGTGCTGTTCCGGCTACAGCATCCCTCACACAGCCCCCAACGGGATACAGCTGATATCCTGATGCGGTAAACACCTGATATAGCCGGTCAATATCTTCCCGCGTGCAGACATCCGGTATTAATTCTTCTTTTTTCATATTTTCTCTTTCTCCTTTCACAAAAAAAAATCTCTACATTTTTAATATGAAATACAAAAAAAAAGACACAGCCGAAGCCGTGCCTTTATCCTGTTTATTTTCTTGATGAAATCATCGTTTCATACTACTACATTTATCTATTTCTTCATCATCCAATGTGACAAAATTACCATTCTGCTCATCTTGGCACTCATAGTAGAATTTTGTTTTCCAACCGTTGAAAGAATTTCCTCTTTCAATAATTATTCTTTCAACTCTGAGAATTTGTTCTGCGCTTGAACCAGAATGAGATGTAGTGGCAAAACAATTACGTGGTCTTTTTATTTTTTCTCCAACATTATATTTAACATTTATTTGCATTTGTTTCCCTCTTTTAAATCTTAATCTGTTAAGCCATCGTTTCTTCAATTTTCCACTTCCACGAGAACAGTGTATTCAATTCCATTATGTTCGAAGTTCCATTCACCGTCATATGTACAATCTGGTTCTGTGCATGTTAGTTCAAATCCATTATGGAATAATATACCTTCTGTATATGGAGCTTCTTCTTCACAAATTACTAACTTAATATCTGCTTCAATTCCATTTGGGAATTTGGCAGTATGTGTAATTGTTTCGTCTCGCTTATATCCATATTTCTGATAAATCTCATCTCCTGTGAGGTTTAGCAAATCATTAATTAATTCCATTTCTTTGCTTGGTATTTTAATTGTTTGTACCATAATATTTTCCTCCAATTTTCTATTGAAACTTTTGTTTTCTTACTTATACAAAAATTTCAAGACCGATGAGGTTTTTCGATGATTTTTATTTTCTTTTTTCGCATAGTCTTTTTTCTCCTTTCGCTTTTGAAATAGTTTCGTTTACACTACCAATATGAAACAAAATTTCCGCACTAACCGCTTAAGATGGGAAGGCAAAAAAAAGAGAAACCCGCAGGTTGCAAGTTTCTCTCTTTTCTTATTAATTTTCTGATAAAAACTCATCGTAGTCGTGCTTGCAAAACGCTCCACACGCTGAATGGAAATTACAGTCTGTGAGCAGTTCCTCTATTTTTCTTCTACATTTTCCAGCTTTATGCAGTTTTGCAAGATTGGACAAGTCCTTTTTCGACATGGAGTAATCAAGATCACTGGAAAGCTCCCATCCATGTTTGACTGAATTAAAGGCCGCCTTAAAATCGTTTCTGACAGCAATCTGTCTTCTGACCTCTTCCATAGCAAGATACTTCTTGAAAATTTCATCAGCATATGCCGATTTTTGGATCATGGACAAGACATCCCCTTCGCTTTCCGGGAAATCCATAAGAACAGAAATTACATCCGTTTTCAACCATGTTGGAGCCAACTGTAAAGACGGTTCGTTTTCTCCATTGTAATCCGGATGATATTTTTTCCATATCTTCTGATCCAGTTCCTTAATTGCCTGAAGTACAGAAGCGTTGTGTTTTTCCTGCATCTCCTGCTCATATCTTTCAATTTCTTTTTTCATAAGTTTTCTCCTTTCGCTGAAACATTTTTGTTTACACCTACAATATGAAATAAAATTCCTGCACTGACCGCTTAAGATGGAAAAAAAGAAGAACCCGCAGGTTCCTCTTTTCTCTTATTTCTTCGTAATTGCATCTCCGTTTTTCGTAATTAAATCTCCGATATTCGATATTACGGTACGGAACGAATATTCCTTGAAAATTTTCCGTGCTCTTTCCATGCGCTCTTTGGATACGTCCCCACATCCGTTCATGGAATGCAGGAAATTTTCCACATTGTCCTGATATTCACATTTATTGAAAGAAATAATCACAACAGCCGTAAGATCGTGTCCAAACGGATCCTTAACCGTTTCCGTTGTAAAATCCACAATCTCGTAGTCCACACGCCGTACTTCCCGGGGTTTTTCTGTCAGCCAGAACTCCCCTGTCAGCTTTGCATCCGGAACGTAGTTCTGCACTTCCTCTTTTCCCATGCCCTCTCCTGTAAGGTAATAAGCATGGATTATGACAGGAAGACCGAGATTTTTCATATTCTCCATAACAAGCCCTGCCTGTGGGACCGCATTAACAGCATTCAGGATGTCTTCCGCAACACAGATCCGCGGAACTGTCTCATCTTCTCCAGGACACCGCTGACGCGGCACCCGGGGAGTAAATTCGTCCACAATATCGAAGGAGATATGGATTCCATTAATTTCTGACATATCGTTCTCCTTATTTTATCATTTCCAGAAACTCGTCTTCCGAAATAACTGGCACTCCAAGTTCTTTTGCTTTCTTGTTCTTTCCTGATGTACTCTCTACATCGTTGTTGATCAGATACGAAGTGTTCTTTGACACCGAACCAGAAGTCTTTCCTCCAAGTCCCTCAATCTTTGCCACCAGTGCATCCCGGTTTGCGAAATGCTTCAACTTTCCGGTAATTACAAATGTTTTCCCGGCAAGGGGAGCTGCATCCACTGACGATTCCTTCGGAACCTGGATTTTCACTTCTTTAAGCAGGTGGCAAACCTCCAGATTAAGAAACGGATATACCCTGTCATAATAGTCTCCAAATGGGATGTATCTCAGATACTCATTCCCCCACTTCCAAAGGTTGTCGTTTAAAACTTCCCCGATACCTTCAATGTGGGTAAAGTCATGTCTTTGGAATACATCAACGAAAAACTTCTCAACATCTCCATTATATTCCTTGTCAAACAGTTTTGCCTGCCCTTTCCCGATATTAGGAATACCGAGGGAATGGATGAATGGAACAAAGGAAGTCCTACGGCTTTTCTCAACGGAGTCGATCAGGTTGTCGTATGATTTTTGTCCAAAGCCTTCCATCGAAACGATCTGGTCCTTGTATCTATCCAAATGGTACAGATCCGCGAACTCATGCAGAAAACCGGAATCAAGGAATTTCTGCAGTGTTGCCTCCGACAGTCCTTTGATGTTCATACAGTCGCGCTCAACGAAATGCGCGAACTTCTTTACATCTTTTGCTGGACATTTCGGATTGACACATACTTCGATTTCCGTTGTTCCGTCATCGGAAATATGTGATTCTGTTTCCATTCCACAGCACGGACAATGCACGCTATGGCTTTCCTTGTATTTAAGAGCCGGCGTATGATTCTCATCTGCGGTATAGTTCACTGCAACCTGCGGAATAATCTTGTTTGCCTTATATACACCGATTGTATCTCCCACACGCAACCGGTATTTCTTCATGATACTGACGTTGTGTACGCTCGCACGGCTGACCGTGGTGCCTTCCAGCTCCACCGGGTCAAAAAATGCCACCGGAGTAATTGCACCAGTACGTCCAAGACTCCATTCAATCTTCCGAAGCACCGTTTTCACGATCTCATCCTGCCACTTTAAGGCATAACCTACGAGTGGATCCGGATTGTGCCCGGTTCCCGGCAGAGTCTCAGCGTACCGGACGTCATCCGATGCAACAACAAGTCCATCCACCGGATACTCAAACTGCTCAACTGCATCAGAAAATCCGTTCATAACCTCAATTAGATCGCTCTGGCTGTCTCCGTAAAGACGGTACACCGTGTCGAATCCAAGGGAATCCAGGTAATTCAGGCGTCCCATGAAGGTATCCTGATCATCCGGAATCTGGTCATCCATATGGACAAGCGTAAACGCGAAGAACTGAATCTTACGTTTTCTCATTTCTTCTGAGTCTTTCATGCCCACCGTTGAATTTGCAAGATTACGCGGATTTGCGTATTCTTCCACCCCTTCCGGGCGCGAATTGTTGAGCCGTTCAAACTCTTTGTAGGACATGACTGCTTCCCCGCGGACTACCAGATGTCCCTTGTACGGAATCTTCTGCGGGATACCGGCAATATACGGTGCGTTATGCGTGATATCCGTCCCTGTTTCGCCGTTGCCACGGGTAGCAGCAAGAGCCAGCTGCCCGTCATCATAGGTAAGGACGATCGTACTGCCGTCCAGTTTCCACATGACAACTGCCATGCCTGCCGCCCTTTTCCCGAAAATCTTTGGGAACACGGAAATATCCTTTGTCTTGTCCAGCGACCGTGCAGGAAATTCGTGTCTGACTTCCAGCAACTTATCAACTTTGACCGGGGCACCGACTCCCTGTGTCGGTGAATTCGGGTAAACAACTCCTGTTTCCTCTTCCATCTTCTTAAGCTGGTCGAACATGGCATCCCACTCGCGGTCAGACATCGAAGATGTCCCTCCGTTGTAATAAGCAGAAGATGCCTCATTCAATGCTTTGATTAATGCCTCCATCTCTTTCTTTTTTGTCTCATTCATTATTTTTTCTCCTTTCATTGGCTTAAAATTTTGTTTACACCTACAATATGGAACAAAAAAAAGACACAGCCGAAGCCATGTCTTAAAAGATGAGTCCATTACTTGAATTCGATGTACTCATCCTCTGTTTCCTTAAACTCGTTGATGAGCTTAAGGAGTTCTTCCTCTGTGACAATTTCATAATCGCCACAGCTATACCCGGATTCGAAGCGGCAATCATCACCTTCGTAATGATCATTGAAGTCGCCACATACCGGGCAAAACGGAAAATCTGCTGTAGTACCGTAAGATACCTCCCAGTTTCCGTCTTCCTGCCGGGTATAGTCGGTCCAGAATCCATAGCAGCCACCGTTGCTGGATTTCTCGGACTCGTATTGCGAATAGTCGCAGAAACGGACTCTTGCGACTCCATTCAATTCTTCTTTTTTCATATTTTTCTCCTTTCAGATACGTTTTTGTTTACATCTTTAATATGAAACAAAAAAGTTTTCCCATTGGACCCTCTTTTTCTCATTTTACACTGACTACTCCCACAGGCAAGCCTGTGGGGTTCTTACTGCCAAGTTTAGCCTGTAATCGTGCACCATACGAATATTTTCATAGGCTTTGGAATACAGGTATAAGTCTGTTTGAGTAAGAACTTTTATTACCAAGCAGCCCAAAGGCCACATTATTATGTAAAGAAAGCTAGTTGTGTTTCGGTAAATTTCTGCTTTACAGCAAGGAAGTATAGTCAGTCTCCCTAATGCGTTTTAGTTATGCTATTTTAATTCCAATGTTTAATACCTTGATTTTATGTTTTTTAATCCATTCAATGAAATCCTTTTCCATGCTGTAGCATTTTTTAAATTCTGCAGCACATTTCTTTTTATCTATATCATTGGTTCTGTAATTGTAGCAGTACAACAGGAATGATGAGTACCAGTCCCTCTGTACCAGTATTCCGTCTGCAAGTTTATACATCCTGTCAGACAGTTTCTTTTTAATGTAATCATCTGCCGTGTGATCATACTGGCTTGCTCTGTAATTATTGGGTACTTCTATGTATGTACCGCCGGATGTTTTGAACTTATTTTCCACGGCAGCCTGGAAACCGCCCGGGCACCGGTTCTTTACCGACTTTCCAAAACGTTTCTTCCTGTTGATCTTGCCTTTGTTATTAACAGTTGTCTCTTTCGCCCGTTTCATGAGTCTGGCTGCATCCAACAGGATGATTCATTGCGCTATTTACTATTTCATTATATTCTTTTCGATAAACGTCAAATTTATCGCCTTGCATTCTAAGCATAATTTTTCTGCGTTGACATTCATCTACTAGATGAGCCTTAATCGAATCAAATTCTAATACGTAAAATTCATCATAATTACCGAAAGCTCTCTGTGTTTCACCAATTTCATTCACATAGTCATCTATTTTGCCAATTAGTGAAGTAAGCTCTTCATCGGATAAATCTTTATACGATTTGCTCGCCGTTACTGTACGAATTGATGGGTGTCTCATATTGTTAATAATTACCTGTTCATGTTCTGTTAGAATCATTCATATATCCTTTCTACAACTCTAATTTATGTAATCATCTGCCGTGTGGTCAAACTGGCTTGCCCTGTAATTATTGGGTACTTCTATATATGTACCGCCGGATGTTTTGAACTTATTTTCCACGGCAGTCTGGAAACCGCCCGGGCACCGGTTCTTTACCGACTTTCCAAAACGTTTCTTCCTGTTAATTTTGCCTTTGTTATTAACGGTTGTCTCTTTCGAACGTTTCATGAGCCTGGCTGCATTTTTAGGTTCCGTGACAAATGTATCTCCGAGACAACGCAGGTGGTTTACATCCTCATTTATGGCAAGCTTCCTGTTTATGGCATTTATGCGGCAGAGTTCCGTGTGCTTTGTTTTCAGCTTTTTGTAACGTCTGGAGTAAGTCCACTTCTTCTTCCCTTTCTTAATGGTGCCATCGGCATTATAATTCTGCGGGTTCATCGTACGTCTGCTACGGTCCATAGCACGGTAATAAAGTCTTTCCATATGTTCAGACTTCTGTATGCTGTTGCCTCTTTCCGACAGGTTCTTAAGTCCTGCCTCTGTGTCAGAAGTATAAGCCACCGTCTGTGTGCCGATATCAGCGCCAATAATACCTGTGCCGTATTTAGGTCGGGGATTGCCAAATCTGTCGTATTTAGGTTTTGCCCTGCCCTCAATGACGAGATGCAGGTATACCCTGTATTTCCCACGGATGAATTTCGGTACGAGCGTTGCGTAGCAAGGCCGGTACGTGCTGATACAGCACGCTTCATCCTGAAGAGTCTTTACTGCCTTGTTGTCTATGACTTCCGGCTGTGCCAGATAATCCAGGACAACATTGACTTCATCTGTCTGGAACCGGTCTTTGACCTGTATCCCGAAAACTAATTTCCCAAGCTTAAACTTCAGTTCATTGTTTTTTACAGACATCGGGATACCTCGGTTGATCTGCTTTGCCCGGATGCATGGCAGATCCCCATATTTGGAGAAATGAAGCGTTTTCCCATTCCCATAAAGACATTTTTCAACGCCGTGCCATACATCCTCGGCTTTCGTGAGGGCAAATATGGCATCAATGCCATACTTTTTACCAATAGGTATCATTAACGTCCGGCAGGACTCTTTTGTAAGATTGTACTGTTCCTGCATCTCATTGAGCTGTCCGGCATATGTTTTGCGTTTCTTCTTGTCCTCAGTGGAACCATACAGCTGAAGCAGCTTGCGGTACTTTTTGGTACGCATGAGCTGTTCGTAATTCTTTTTCATGACACCTACAAGCTCATTGCCGGCTTTCCGGATCCTGTTGGAAAGGTTGACGACCTTCTGCACATCAGGATAGGACATATCCGCCTCAGCGACCAGGATATGCCGGTCAGAAAGTTTATGGAATTTTTTCAGAAGTTTTTTGTACTCGTCAGCTTCCATTCGTTTTCTGCTCCTCGATATATTTGATCACTGTAGCTTCACTTATGTGTCCGACTGTTGAAATAAAATATCCTCTTGACCACAAAACTCCGCACTTTGCATAGAAACGCTTTAACTGTGGATATGCTTTGAACAATTCAATGGCACTTATGCTTTTCAGCGTCCTTACGACATCACATGGGGCAACCGTCTGTGGGACATCCACAAATATGTGGATATGGTCCGACATTACTTCAAGTGCTTTTATATGATATTTGTATTTATTACATATTTCCTGCAGTATTTTCTTTAATGCAACATCTACGTTGTCGTGCAATACAGAGAACCTGAATTTCGGGCACCAGATGATGTGATACTGTATCAGATATTTACAATATGAAGCGCTGTGGTACTGTGTGTCACCCATGATCTTATTCTCCAAGTTGATATTTTTCTTTGATACCCCTGCGCATTAAATCAAGGAAAGTTACTGTTTTTCCTTCCTCGACAGAATAAATACGCGCAAGGTTCTCCAGTTCTGTTTTCCACTCCAAAGGAATGGATATGTTTATTTGTACGTTATTTGATTTAGGTCTTCCCATTTGAATTAAGTCCCTCCTATTTATACATATATTGTATATCAAATCTATGCAAAAATCAAGTGGAAAATGGGAGCTTTCATCCCACAGACAAGCCTGTGGGCTTTTCGCCATAAAATTGCAACTATGCACATTTCTCGGAAATGAGTAACCATCTTCTTCCCACAACCATCAAATGTGTTTTTGTATTACATCTCTGCCATCCACGCACACACAAAAAAGAAGAACCCCAAAAGGCTCTTCTTTCTCTTCTTACTTCTGCGTCGTTCCCCTCAACAGGATCGTTGTCTGCGGCGCCTGGTCACCCGTTTTCTGTAAACACTTACGGTGCCGCACGGACTCTTTGAATGGAACGAGCTTCCCGCTCTTCATGCGGCGCACACCGCCACGGGCAGTCCATACAGCTGTTTTGTAGTGGACGATGGAATTTGCGGATGGCAGTCTCGGCGGTTTTTGGGAAGTCATCTTGATACCGCCTACAGTACGAACAATTCTCTTGATCTCTTTCTCATCGCCTACCTCTGTTTTCCTTGTTTCACCAGAAACGTTTCGTCCGCTCCGGACAGCTTTTGGCTTATTAAGCCACAACTCCTGATTGGAAAGCATGACAAAGTGGGTAAAGATCTTCGAAAGCTCATAGCAGCTGTTGCTTCCCTTTAAGGAAAGATTCTGCTTTTCGTCTGTCTCGGCATTCGCAATGAATTTGTTCCAAATCTCTCTTTCTTTCTCTGACCACGAAAAACTGTCCATAGGCAAAAGACGGTATATTTTAGAATATTCCCGGCAGTTATCCAGCTGCACGTTGACACCGCCTGAAACGGTAACGTAGCGGACGGTATCTACGGTATACCGCTCCCGGACCTTGTCGGCATCCCAGAACTGGTAATGCACATCTGTACTTACTCCCATCTGCCAGACACTGCCTATCCGGTTGTAATCGCAGATAAACACATCCATGGCACCCTCTGTAGTGTCAACCTTTGCAACCTTCCAGTACACATACCGGTCTGTATTAAGCTGCATGGCACCTTCTGAAAAACACGGGATATAGCAGTACCAGTAATTGCTATACAGGAATTCACTCGTAAGGCGTTTCCCGTCAATATCCGGGATACGGTTCTTCTCATCTGCTTTCCCTTTGTACTTTTCGTAGGTACACAGGCCGCGCAGATCAATCCGGTTTTTCGTCTTGATCTCTGCGCGAGACATCGCGATTCCTGCACATAGTAATGCAACGTTGTACTCCCGGAGCAATTCCCGTCCGGTACTTGCCATATCCAGAAGCTGGGACTCATTTTGAATGCCAAATCGTTTTGCCACCATCGGATTGATCCCGACACCATCAAGCATGCCCGGGAATACCATACGCGAGGCATCCGGATTCTTTTCATTTCTCATATTGTCTCTCCTTTCGGTTCTGAAAAATTGTTTCCATAAGAAAATATGAGACAAAAAAAGAGCCCGCATTTCTGCGAACCCTTTTTGTGTTTTTTGTTAAGGTATCACACGGATGGCTTCTTGAGTTCAAAAAGGAATTCAAGCGTCATGTCGCGTGTTAATGTTGCTTTCGCCAGCCGGAGTACATTGACCGGCACACCGAATTTCTGGAATTTCTTCTGGGATGCAATGTACTCTGTCGCGCAGTCAACATACTTTCGTGTATGTTCCCGCACATCCTTAAGCACATCTTCCTTCTTAACGCCCGTATACAGGACATACTCAAGACGGATAAAATCAAAGGTATTTGTATCCTTATTTTCAGTAGCGCGTTCAATCCGTATTGGGCGGATGTGGCAGACATATGGAGCCGGCAGTTTCTTGACAGTCTTTTCCTTGATTTCCTCCAAAATCGCCGGGATTTCCACGTAAAGAGAAACAATGTCATCCAATGCCGCCCCTTCCTGTATCCGGGATGCCACAGAAGCAAACCGGATGCGGTTAATCGAAATACCACAGGTTTTTTCGATCAGCGATGCTGTAAGCCGGGTGTCACCCCAGAAACGTGTAGGTCTTCCCCCTAAATACCGAATAGCATAGTAACCTTCCATTAACTTGCAGGTTTCATAGTCTTCCTTAACTACACCAAGCCCATGTAAAAGGTCCCGTTTGGAAACAGTCTGTACGAGGGCAAGATCCGAATCATAGTATTTAACAATACCACCTTTGCTGTTCAAAAAATATCTCATCCAGTACCCCCTGCCCTACTTCTCGGAAAAATGTTTCTCAAATACCATGGCCGTTTTATCATACCCAGGTACAGCATACACAATATTCTCAATAGAGGCAACACCAAAAATTTCATCCATCAGTTCTGCAACCTGCTGTGGATCCTGTCCAAACACACCACAGCCAAAAGCACCGAGAATTAATGTATCGACACCCTGATCGGCTACGATATCCCGGATGAAAAGAAGCCGATTTATCAAGACTTTCTCATTTTCCTCGTCGCTGACCTTCTGGTATTTCTGCGCGGCATACTTATTTGGCGCAGCACAGGTTATGATGTCTGCTTTGACCGTACACTCCTCGTTTTCAAAAACGACATCTGGCGTATACAATGCGCGATCTGTATACAATGACCGATTCAAAAGCTTTTTATTTGGTTCGTAATATGTTCCACGGAAGCTGTTAAGTACCGGATACAGTGTTGAATCCATACAAAGGCATTCTTCCTGTGCCTTGCTTCCAGCAAGAAACATTCCGCCGGGATTTTTGAATGACGCAAAATTCAACGCTGCCACTTTACCGGTATCTTTGCTACGCTTAGCGGTAAAAATAGCTGTTACTGTATCTGCTGACAAAAAAAATTGCCGTGGTTTCCCACTCTTATCTGATCTCTGCATCACTCGGGCATCGTACATGACAGTATTTACCACCTGCTCGCTGATCTCTTCTTTATATTTCTCTGAAACATAAGCCAGATGATTCTTTGCGGCAGCTGCTCTTTCCCCTTTGTTCTTCCAATATCTTTCATTTCTGTTTACCATAATTGTTTTCTCCTTTCGAATTTGAAATATTTGTTTTACATCTTTAATATGAAAAAAAAAAAGAAGAGCCGAAGCCCTCCTTTTCTTTCTTACCATCCTGCTACACCTGAGAACGGATCATCATCATCTGCAGGCTGCGAAGCTCCGTCAGCATTCGACTGTGGCTGAGACTGCAATGTCTCATTGTACTTAGCAATAACAGCATCACTAATCTCCTTACGGAGTTCGGCAGTTGTCGGGAAGGCAATATCATAATATTTCTCATTGCCATCCTTATCTTTACCTTTACGGTTTGGGAGGGAAATAAATAATCCCTTCTTCCCCTCAACGACACGGATATCATTGACTGCGAATACCCCGTCTAAGTTAATTGAAGCATATGCCTTTGTTGATCCATTACCGGATTTCACCGGTATAATTCTTACTTCTGATACCTTCATAATTTCATTCTCCTTTCGATAATAAAAAATAATGTTTTGTACATTTATCAATATGAAATGAAAAAAAGTTTGTGATGAATGGTTTTTGTGAGAAAATTGAAAAAAAAATAAGAAGAAAGACCAAAAAAAATGATCTTTCTTCTTACTGCTCGCCGCTTAAGCTTCCATTTCTTCCGGTTCAAGGGTTCCGTCTGCTGTACCCACTTCCGCCGGAGCACTGTCATCCGCCATTTCTGTATCCATATTCTTTCCAAGAATTTCATCCTTAATCGCTTCTGCAATATCCGGATGCTCCTTCAGATACTGTTTTGCTCCATTTGATCCATCACGTCCCTGGCACTGCTTTCCATCCGGCATGGTAAACCACGCACCACGTTTAGAAATGATTCCACGGTCTGTTCCGAGGTCCACGATTTCCCCATAAATATCAATGCCCTGTCCGAATACGATCTCCGTCATGGCTTCCTTGAATGGCGGTGCAACCTTATTTTTGACCACCTTAACCTTCACACGGTTAGAAACCGCCTGCCCCTCTTTCTTTACCGTCTCTGTTTTTCTTACATCCAGACGGACGGAAGCATAGAATTTGAGTGCACGCCCGCCTGCCGTTGTCTCCGGGTTTCCAAACATAATGCCGACCTTTTCTCTCAACTGATTGATGAATACAACAGTACATTTGGTATTCGCAATCACACCCGTAAGTTTTCTTAATGCCTGACTCATCAGACGCGCCTGCAGCCCGACATGCGGGTCTCCCATATCCCCGTCAATCTCCGCCTTTGGCGTCAGGGCAGCAACAGAGTCAACAACGACAATATCCACTGCGCCGGAACGCACCATGGTCTCTGTAATTTCCAGTGCCTGTTCCCCACAGTCCGGCTGGGAAACGTAAAGATCGTCAATATCAACCCCGATATTTCTTGCATAGGAAGGATCAAGCGCATGCTCCGCATCAATGAAGGCAGCTACTCCTCCGGTTTTCTGCACCTCTGCTACCATATGCAGTGCCATCGTTGTCTTTCCACCGGACTCTGGACCATAAATCTCAATAATACGTCCCTTTGGTACTCCCCCGACTCCAAGTGCAAGGTCAAGGGACAGGGAACCGGTCGAGATTGTTTCAACTGTCATATGGGTGTTCTCCCCCAGCTTCATGACGGCGCCTGCACCATATTGCTTATTTATATGGTCAATTGCTGCCTCAAGTGCCGCAATCTTGCTGTTCTTTTCTTCTTTTACTTCTTTTGCCATCTGTCATATTCTCCTTTTTTATCAGACTGGCAGAAACGCCAGCCTGTTTTATTTTTCTCTTCCTAGTTTTTCCCCCATCCGGCAAGCCCGTTTGTTCCCGGAATGAACGGATCTGATTCCTCACTGTCGTCATTAAAAATTGCAAATGGATCCTTATCGTCTGCCGAATTACCACCGGATGGCGCCGCAGGCTGCACCGGGGCAGGTGCCTGGTTATTCCTTCCTGTAAACGGATCATCCTGCCCCGTGGGCTGTTGTGGCAATGGAGACTGCGCCTGCTGTCCGGACTCTGCATGGGTTTCCCCCGGAGCATCAAGGGAATCGTTTGCATCGAAATCCCCGTTCTGGATATCCTTCTTATAATAGGAGCTGCGCTTTGCTTCGTTTACATAGAATTCATAAATAAGGTTGCTGTAATACGTCTTTGGCGTCACCGGAACCAGCCCCATTAAAAGACGGAACAAAAATGCCATCTTTTTTAATGAATGCGGGGTAACAGCGACCATCTTATTCTGCTTTTTTGATGTATTCTGTACCTGGAAAACAACTCCCGCACGCCCTTTGCCAATATTAAAATGACGGCATCCATTATTACCTGCTGTCCACTTGTAAGCAGATGGGTACTGGTTATTGTCAGCCATGATTTTCTTCTGCGCAATGCCGTTTTCAATCTCCACACAGAACTGCCGGAATTCTTCAATATCAAGATAAAAATCAGTATAATCCTTTCCTCCGGAATTTAAGGCAACAATGGAGATTTTTACTTTCCCGATCGTCGGTGCTGGCGTAACATTTACAAAATTTTTCTTGATGTTATACTCTTTTAAGATAGAACCTTCACGGACCATCTCAAGATCCGATTTATACTTCTTCTCTTCCATATTTTTCTTTTCCTTTCTTCGAAAATTTGTCGTTTTATATCTTCACTGTATATATTGCGTCATATGGAAATTCGTCAAAATTTCTGGAGAAATTTTTGAAAAATATGCAAAAAAAAAGAGCCCGCAAGTATTACGAACTCTTTTGATTTTTCTTATTTATTAGGACAAAATGATGTATGAATCTTCTTCCATACTCCCCTCTTCCGGCTTTCCACCTTCCCAGGTAATATCATTTTCCTGTAAACTTTCTTCGTCTGCAGGATAACCACATGGACATGACCAACAGTAGCATTTTCCCTGTCCATTTTCGACTTCTTTTTGTGCTTTATGTTCACATCCATATCCATTATTAACATCCGCGTTCCCATTGAAATATGGACACTCTGAAACAAAATTATCAAAATTCTTTGCAATTCTCATGTATATACCTCCGGTAAAGTTCATGTTAACTATCTGAAAGAGTCTGTATTACGCAGACTCTTTTACTGGCAATTTGATAATGCATTGTGTTTTCCCTTTGAAGACAACATTTTCCAGCGTTTCTTTTTTTAAAAGCCGTATCTCGTAAGTGCCTTCGGCAAACCAATCCAAAAACTCGAGTATCGTCTCTTCCATCGTCTCATGCCATTTGTTGTAGCCATGCTGGGTAAACCATGCCTGACTCTCGACATTCGGATTTTTCTCATACCATTTTGGTACTGCCAGACAATACCACTTTCTCCGCTGGCTGGACGTAAAGATGTGGAAGATGCCTTTAAATTCATGATCTTCCCCATCCGTGCGCCGTGCCTCATATCTGTAATACATACCACATTTCTCCTTCCGGTAAGCCTGATTCTAAAGAAACTCAACCTTGAGAGTCGGGTCTTCTTTCATTTCATCTCCCCAGACGATTGCACGAAGTTTCCCATCCTCCACCGGTTTCTCAAAAAGAACCCTTGGAAGGGACAATGCCTCCGGATTACCATTTTTATCCGGAACGAATTCAATATCGATTCCTGGGTAATCCGGGTCAATGCATGCAGTTGCGCGAATGAAACCTCCCGGCACATTAACGTCGATATACTGCGGACGTCCCTGAGACTTTGCTTCCTCATTGATTTTCTTGTTTTCTCGTACTTCTTCCATGGTTTATTTTCTCCTTTCAAATTTGAAATATTTGTTTTACATTTTTAATATGAAACAAAAAAAAGAAGAACCCGAAGGTTCCTCTTTCTCATTCCTGTTTTAAACGCGCTTCACAATCTTCCGGCCACACATCGGGCAATATTTAATGCCCTCATCGAACTGGTCCGTTCCAAAATCGTAGCCACAGCATTCGGTGACGCCATCAACTATTTTTGTTGTTTCCGGTTCACCACTTTCCTGATTAGCTTCACCATTTAAGATTTCGTAAACCTTTTTGAGCTCCGTTAAGGTATATTCCTCACCAGATGAAGAAATATGGTCAACTTTTCTTCGGAGTTTTAAAATCAGCTCTTTTTTCTGGATAAATTCCTGTGCAGCCTGTTCTGAAGGAAACAGGCAGGAAGTGTATCCACAGGAAGCATGGTCTGTAAGATACTCCCCACCTCCGGGAAGCTCGGCATATTGCCGTCCGAATCCATCCATCGTGACATACTTTCTGCCAACTTTAACTACTTTTCCCTCAACAATTTCCTTTGTATTTCCGAAATGTTCAATGGACCACGCAGATTCTCCAACGTGGAAATCTTTAATTGTAACATTACTCATGATCCTCACCTCCATCCTTACGCTCGTAAGTTGGAAGCCCCGGAACGGTTTCCGCATCCGCATCAAGGCAGAGCCAAGTACATCCCTGTTCTGCAGTATATTCCATTGCCTGATACAGATCAGCCGGGATCTTATCATTCATCGTGTCCGGATCAACAAATATAAACCATCCGTATCCATCCTTCTCGAATACAGGCGGAAGATTATTTGTAACTTCAATCTCCTTTCCACAGTGCAGACATTTTGGAGGGAACGGGTTTTTCGAAACGAGGTCGCATGTCTGATCCAACAGATCTACTGTTTTCGGAGAAATATGCATGGTGCTGATTGTAAGCATCTGCGTAAATTCCCCTGATACCAGCTGGAGTCTGCCTATCGGGAAATATTCTTCCTGATTTCCCATCTTTCCCGCGAAACAATCCTCAATGGTATACTCAGGGTTGACATCCTTCACAATATCCGCCACAACGGACGCAATGCTGTCCATCAGCAAACTATACGTCATACCGTAAAGACAGGCGTTATTTTCATCCAGTGTCTGGTCTTCATCCGGAACATGAATGCCGTAGCGGTCAAGCACATTCTCAACCATCTCCAGAATATCTCCGGCAGCATCGCGGACAGCAACCTTATTGCCATCCAGCACGTATGGACTCTTTTTTTCTTTCATCATAATGTTTTCTCCTTTCATATTTGAAAATATTTTACATCAGTAATATGAAACGTTAAAAATATTTCAAAAAAGTTCCCGGAAATTATTTGACGATTTTTCAAAAGGCGCAATATACATAATGAAGATGAAAATATTGACATTCGTCATTAAGTTGTGCCCCTTCAGGGTGTATGGATTGAAATTTATAAGCGGAAATGTGAACCAATTTGATATTTTGTTGCACCCCGCGAGGGTGCATGGATTGAACCAAGTGGATATATGACAATAGCCAGACAATATATGTTGCGACGCAAAGAAATTCAAAAAGTTTTCAAAAATACTTTGACGAAATGGCAGATGGCGCAATATCTATAGTGTAAGAGTCAAATAGCTGAGCTGCCAGGGTTACCGGCTGGCAGAAATCCTTTCGATATTTGTTTACGCTTCCGGGGAAACCCGGAAGGGATAATGTGGACGCAGCGTAAGCTGTTCCGGGTCCGACTCCCGGTTATCCCTTTTCACTGCCGCATGCAGTTTCGTTTAACATTTTCACTGACCGGATGCGGCCTGTGGGATTCTCCACTGAACCAAAATAACGATAACCGCCAGAATAACAGCAGCGTGCGTTGGCGTGAGAACTATCGGCGTACAGGAATCTCCTTTCAAAAAGCACGCATCATTTGTGCAAGCAAGATAAATATTGGTGACTATCTTGACGAGTTACATAAGATGGTGCGACAATACAACAAGGTTAAAATACATTTACAAAACAATAAGGAGAAAAAACTATGAAAAAGGGAGAAAAACAGATACTAATAAAAAGCAACGTAAAAATAAATAAAAAAAGTGAAAAATTAACAAAAGACGAAAAAGAAGAACTGGAGGATTTATGCCAACAGATTCACATTGCAATGTGGGAATCTAAGAAAATTCCATATTGTGAAATACCAATCCGTGCTATTGCAGATGATGTTCTTAAGGATAATTTCAAGGATAAGGATCTTAAGACACAGAGCCGGAGAATCTACTATATGTGCCTAAAACAGATGAAAGCACACAAAGGGAAAAATAATACCGTTGTATCCGTTATCTGTGTAATAGCTGCACTTGGACTTGTTATCTATGGACTTACTTCCGCGGCAAGTTCGTTGAAGAGTCCGTGCATTATACTTGCCGCTGTGCTCGCAGTCATCGGCGCATGGGGAACCATTGATACCTCACCTCGTTTTACAAAAGCATACATTAAAGACCTACACGATTCCGCATACCGGCTTATGCACAGACAACAAAGATAACAAAGAAACAGGAGAACTAATATGGAAGAAAAGAAACAATCAGTCTCAACGACAGAAGTAAGGGGATCCCCTTCTTCGCAGATCAACAATAACACAAAACGAAACAAAAATGCTTTCCCTCATTGGGATGCACTGATCCAACAAATGGATATAACACAAAATAAAAACATGTAAGAAGAAAGAAGGAAAAATAAGCTATGAGAGTAAAAGAAGGAACATTAACCCCAAGACAGACAGAACTTATGGAATTTCTTTGGGAAGCAAACGAACCAATGACTGCCAATAAAATGGCAGAGAAACTGGCGCCCGCCGGATGGAACAATGTAACACTGTTTAAGACCGTACAGGCTCTTTCCACAGACGGATTCCTGGAAGTTGCCGGACTGGAGAAAACCGTAAAGACATATGCAAGAAAACTTGCTCCTACCATGACAAAAGCACAGTATTATGCTTCCATCGTCTGCAATACTCCAGACATCATTCCGGAAATCATCATCCAGAAAAAAGGTCTGAAAGATGCAGATAAGACAGAACAGAATGCTGCAGTAAAGAAAGAACTTGAGAAAATTATTGCAAGCCTGTAAGATCGGCAAGCAGCAAACGCCCCTCACCGGGGCGTTTTCTTTTTGCATTTTTCTCCGGAATCTGCTATGCTTTCTGTAATACACCAAACAGGAGGTACGTATGTATGCCAGTAATTAACATCCCCGCACAGGTAATCTCAATCACGGATACAGACGGAAGCGTGACTCCGCTGCGCGTCCGATTCAAAGATCCGGCATCCGGAGAAATTCAGACATATTCGGAAGTTAATGTGATCAAAAGAAGTGATAAACAGATGGATGTTAATTTTCTGTGCTCAGTCAGGCAGTACAACCGGGAAATTAAGTTCTACCTCGGCTACAACTACTCCCGCCATGTCTGGACAATACAGGTAAGGGATACAAAAGAAGAATACGACTATCTTCTTAACTCTTGACAGAATCCATGGTAAATGATATACTTTGTGTATAATCTTTCGAAATGAAAAGTTGTGGAAGATTAATTTTAGTACCTAAACAAATTGCAAAACGTGACTGTATGTAATTAAAGGTATTTATCCAATGCAAAAAAGAGCTGCGACGGCAGCTCTTTTTGTTTTCCAAGTTTTTCAACAGTAGGATTGACTTTGAATCTTTGCCAGCTGTTTTTTATGCCGTTCTTCCGACGTTAATTCTGACATTGCTATTTTCCCATCTTTTCCATTTTAAAGTTTCCGATATACTCTTCCATATTTTTCACCGAAATCTCCTTTTGCAAATATTTCCCCATATCTACACAAAAAATCTGTTGTCCGTTACAATCCTGTTTTTCGTTAACACTGCAAAGCCCTGCATTAATATATTCTGTAAAATCTTTTGACAATTTTTGATAATACATGATTGTAGAAATACAAAGAACAAAGCACAATGCATCCATTACAAGACCAAATATACCCAAAATAAGTATAATAATTACCATTAATTGAAATAATTTATATTTTCCTAGCACTTTTGCAATAAAAACTAAAAGATATGTAAACAAAATTAATGAACATACAGAACACATCACTACAAATACAGTATCCCGTTTCCATTCTTTGATTTTTTCGCCATATAGTTTTTTATACAAAATCTCTTTTTGATGTTCCGTCATAAGCAAATCCTTTCTTCTTTTGAGCATAAACGCTATACCAAACACACAAAATACGGGAAAAACGATGCATATAGACCATATCGAGATCCAAACAGAAATACGCCACATACAACCAATAATAAAAATGAAACTCCAAATGCAATGATATATCTTTTCATGCTTGCTACCTCTTATTACTTCTTTTCTATGGAATGCCAGTACCGCTCGATCCACTTATACCCAGCAGGAAAGTACCCCTGAAAATACCGAAGAAGTTCCTGTATCTCCGCTTTATCAGCAGACTGAATATACCAAAGAATATCCTCCGCAATATCCTCTGCCATTTGATTGAACTTGACCCTCCGATCGCTTAAAATTGAACAGTACAAACCATATTGGCAATTTTCATGCGAATACATCGTCATCGCCTGGATGAACTGTATTCTTTCTGTAAGATCGCTGTCTTTTGACTTCTTCCCTTTTGCACTTATCTTCTGCTTAACAAACTGCTCAATCACACGCAGCTGATTTAAGTTCCGCGATGAATTTTTCTGTTTGCATACAACGCATACCCGCGAATACATATCCATGATCTTCCTTCACCTCTTCCCTATTCTTCTGTTTTCTTTGTTTTTTGGCCAATGTTTGTAACCCTCTTTTGAACAATCTCCACCTGCTCATTTACCAGCAGACGGGTTTCCTTTCCTTCCTTATCCATGCTGATCTGAACAGCCCCGTTGTGCAGAACCGCAACATCAAACACGTCATTGTACGATTTCTTGATCGTCCCATCCTCGTTATATACGTACACCGTGTAATGGATTTCATCTTCTGTCTCCGCTTCCTGAGCAGCTGTCTCCTCCATCAACCTCACAACGTCCTCGAATTTTTGTGTATTTTGTGTATCCACTTCTTCCCCGTCCAGCTCTGCACCCGCACATGCCGTAAATAACAGCACAGCTGCGGTGCAGAGACCTGCAAGCAGTAATTTCTTTCTCATATGGTTCCTCCATTTATTTCAATCCCTACACTCTGTAGGATACAGTAAGTATGTATATTTCTCTTATCTTCCTTTCTTTGCGATAAACTTGCAAAATTTCGTTTATCGTCCTCCCATGTCTAACAGGATCTTTGTCACAGTTTGGCATATCCATAATCCAGAGGTCAACTCAGCTCCTTCACAAACGCATAAATGCATATTTTTTCAGAAAACTGACAAATACTATCAAGCTGCATACAATAAGAACTACTTTTGCAGTGTAATTCATATGATTATACTTCCATACTACAACACAAAGCACGCAAAATAATGCTATACACAGCAACACCAATAATAAATCCATTTTCGTTCCCTCTTTTCTCTTATAACTGACTACTCCCACAGACAAGCCTGTGGGGTTCTTGCATTCAAGTTTGGCCTGTAATCGTACACCATTTGCAGGCTTTGGAATACAGGTATAGTCTATTTTAAGCAAGGACTTTATTACCAAGCAGCCTACGGCCACATTATTATGTAAGAAATCTAGTTGTTTTTCGGTAAATTTCTGTCTAGCGGCAAGGAAGCATAGTCAGTCTCCCTGATATATAGTCATGCGGTTTTAATCCCACTGTTTAACACTTTGATTTTATTTTCTTTTGTCCATTCAATAAAATCCTTTTCCATGCTGTAGCATTTTTTAAATTTAGCAGCACAATTTTTTTCACGAATTCTCCCTCATTTTCCTATATTCTTCATCAATTTTGTCAATAAATTTTGTCATTGTCTCATCTGAAAAATACTTATCACATGATACACTTACTTCATCATTTCTCTTGCCACAAAGCCGGAAAATAATTATTGAATCTTCACTTAAGTATTTGCAAAACTCTACAAGCTGTTGAGAATACAAAGAAATACATTCCACAATTATGTATTGCAGCAACTCATCATGTTCATTTGGAATATTACTTTCCCATACGCATGACAATGGACAATCTTGTGCATTAACTGGTTCATTATCCATGATCTTTTTATATAACTCTGGATCATTATCTCTGACATTCGCAAGTGTCTCATCCGATACAGTCCCGTAAGTTTCGTATTCCATGGTTCTTGTATTGTAAAACATGAATCCCAATACCTTCATCTCACCATCCATCATAGGATTTTCAACGATAACTGTATTATCCGGCAATATAGGTATATAAAGAGTACAAGATTCCATACCATTTCTTGCTTTTTTATACCGTCTGTATTCCAATATCCATAAGTTAACACAAGCTGCCAACTCCAACATAATGAATAAATCAAGTATTATATCCGTATTTAATGCAAATCCAATTAATAATACAACACTCAGGAAAGGGTATATCCAAAATGCCTCATATCTTTTTAGCAACTTCTTTGCCTCAAGAATATCTTTCGTAACCGTCGACACAAACACAAGCAAAAATAAAAGCATTACCGTTAATGAATTCATAGCGTATTTTCCCAATTCCGGCATAAATCTTACTAACATAAAATCTCTCCTTAAAATAGTTTGGTTGATCCTATACAATAAAATACTTCTCTAATCAACTTTGAAATATTCCAGTTCATTTACAAGATTATCAGCTTTTTGCGTAAGCTCCTCTGAATTTGAATCCAATGTATTCATTAAAGCAGTTAACTCTTCTACAGAAGCGGTTACTTCTTCGCTTGCTGCCGCAGAACTTTCCGCTCCACGCTGAATATCTACAATCTGATTACTAATAGATGTGATTTGTTCCACAGATCTTTTTATGATAGAATTAATTCTAAGAACAATATCTGACGTTTCGGTGATCCCCTTATCCAGTACATCAAACGCATCCATTACTTCTTTAGTATCTTCCATATTGGAAGCATTGCTTTCCACCACATACCCGATATTTTCTGTACACAGCCCAAATTTATCTACCAGATCATTAATAATTGCTTTTATATTTGCCAATTCCGACGAGGTATCTTCTGAAAGTCCTTTGATACTATCAGCCACTACCGCAAAACCTTTTCCGGCCTCTCCCGCTCTTGCAGCCTCAATGGATGCATTTAACGCAAGAAGGTTTGTCTGGTTTGCGATATTTTCAATGCTGTTCACAATTCCAGACATCTGCTCAACAGTATCACTCGTTTCTACAATCTTTTTTGCAATATCATTAATTTGCTCTGTCATATCTCCGCTGCTACACTGCATAACAGAGATATGCTTCTTCATTTCTCCAGAATTTTTCAGTAAAGAATCTGATGATCTTCCGATCTGCTGAATAGATGAACTAATATTATCTGTATTTTCTTGCATTTCTTTAACTGCAGATGTTACTGTATTAATTGCAGATGCCTGGTTAGTTGCTTCTCCAGCAATTCCCTCAATGGCAGTAGATATTTGATCTGATGCATCTGCAACAGAAGAAGCGATTGTTTTTACTTCCTTCCCTGTTTTTTCAACATCCTTTGATGTGGAAAGACTTTTCTTGATTACATCTTTGAATTTTCCAATTGCAAGATTTGTATGGCTAAGCATCTGTCCAAGTTCATCTGTTCTTTTTATCTGATCAAGACTTACGGAAAGATCTCCATCTGCAACCATACCCAACCGGTCTTTAATACGATTTATTTCTTTCGTCACTTTCTTAATTACCAGAGTTGAAATGATTACCATAGCAAATACGATCACGATGCTTTCAACTATCATAAATATCGTAGAGCCTTTAAACAATTTGTTAATTCGAATATTATTGTGACTTCCGGCAATATTTCCTTTGATATCATCTGTATAACAGCCAGTTGTAATTACCCAGTTCCATTGTGGGAATGCCTTGCTATACGCAATCTTTGGAGCTACTGTTTTTCCATCGGATTTTGTAAACATAAACTCGTTATATCCGCCTTTATCGGCAACTTTCATGATTTCCTGGATAATCATAACTCCATTCTTGTCTTCCAGACCCTTACGGTTAGCTCCTTCCTGATCTGGCAGAATCGGATGCATAACAAGTGTATAATCAGTATCGTCAATCCATACGTATCCGCTTCCATCATCACCATATCTAAAATCACGAAGTGCTTCTTCAGCATCACTTTTCGCCTGATCTTCCGTAATTTTTCCAGACTGCGAAAGACCATAATAATGCTGGACGATACTTAACGCCGTCTCGACTTCCGCTTTAACTTCCGTCTTATATCCACTGAGAATATCATCATATCTAATATTCTTAACTGTACTTTCGACACTCCTGAATATCCATGAACATGTACCAAGTAGAAGCAGACATGCAACAAGTACAATTCCTGAAAAAATAAAGGTCAATTTCCTATTTAATGAATTTCTCATTCTTTTATGCCTCCTTTCTCTGGAAGGTATTCTTTGAGGGTATCTGTGAGAACTTCCGTAAGAATTTTTCTATCTTTATGCTGTAGTGCATATACAATCTCGCTGTCGCACTGCACAATTGCATCAATTATCTGCTCAATAGTATATTTTTCTTCCATATCAAAATTATCCTTTCAATATTATTTTTAAAATACCCTGGTATACCAGCATAGGTATGCCTCAGTAAGTATGGCTGCAGGTCACAACAGTTGACGCGCCGGCCAGTACCACCGCTCTGCCAGAGGAGCCCTTTTATAATCCAACATTTCTTCCGGACTTCCCCGGAGCACAAACAAATATCGAAGTCTCTCTGATGCATACGCTGCATTTCAATCCATACATCCCATAAGGGATGTAACTGTAGAGACTTTATATCGACGTCTCATCCTGCCATATTTCAACCCATACATCCATCACTGGATGTATCAACTGTGTTTCTCTTATAAAAGAGAAATCAACAAACTCTTTGCCTGTTGTATTTCTCAAACCGGTACTTCTGCGTAATTTCCGGATACTCATTTTCCGGATACTTGACGCGGTCAACCTCTGAGAAAAACATGTCAAACGGCCGGACATATATCCCGAAATGTACACCAAGATCAGTATCCTCATACAAAGCCTGGTAAATGACTTCCTTTTCTTTCGTTTCTGTATGTTCCCCGAATGCAATGATCCGGTACAGGTACATCTGCCCGGGATTGATGAGTCTCTGCCGCTTGAAATACTGCACGATGTCACCCGGGTGGATACCCCTTGTCTCTCCCGCTTTTCCAATGCCGATTAAGTCATCTGCACTGACGGACAACGCGTTGGAAAGTTTTAACAGTTCATCCGCCCCGGGAAGCCTGGTTCCGTTGGTATATCTGGAAATGGTGACATCCGTAAGTCCTGTCGCTTTCGCAAGTTTCCGCTGCGTCATGTTCTTCTCCTGCATAAACCGCTTTAACCGCGTTCCGAAAACATCCTGTAACTCTTCCATCCCACATCCTCCTATCTTTCCTCTTCTGCCCGGAAAATCTCCTCATACCTGCGGATGATATCCCTGCCTGTAGCATCCTTGCAAAGCTTCTTTGCAGTTTCCTTTAACTTCTTAAATAATTCCTGGTTGGCGAGCATCAAGGATACGTAGTAATTGTCACCACTCTGCCGCTCACCAAACATGGAACCCGGTCCACGGAGTTCCAGATCCTTTTCCGCAATCTTAAAACCGTCCGTGGTATCGCACATAAACTGCAGCTTTTCATTCGGTTCTATCGTCTGTAAAATACAATACGACTTGTACTCCCCTCGCCCGACACGCCCACGGAGCTGGTGCAGGGTGGAGAATCCAAACCGCTCCGCGCCAGTGATCACCATTACTGTTGCGTTCGGAACATTAATGCCGACCTCGATCACCGTGGTTGCCATAAGCACATCAATTTTTCCAGAGGTAAAATCTTCCATGATCTGCTGTTTCTCCGCAGTCTTTAACTTACCGGTCACTACCGCAAGGCTCATTCCCTTGCTCTCCAGATATCTCCGGTATACTTCCTCCTTCTCTGTAATGGAAGCCATCTTTTCAGCCTTGTCATTCTTCTCAATAGCCGGGCAGACAACATAACACTGGCGTCCCTGACCGATCTGCTGTTCCATAAACTTCAAAGCCGTAATGTCTTTCTGGCAGACAGCGGTCTGCACCGGAATACGGTTTGCCGGCTTGTCCTTTATGGAAATAATGTCCATCGTATCGTCATACAGGGTTGCCGCGATCGACTTTGGAATAGGTGTCGCCGACATGGTGATCTGATGGAAGCCCTCCAGCGCTTTTTCACGGAAGCTGTCACGGTGCACAACACCGAACTTGTGCTCCTCATCCGTGATGATAAGGGCAAGGTTTTTGTATTCCACATCTGACGAGAAAATGCTGTGGGTCCCGATGATGACCTGCGCCTCCCCAGACCGGATCATTTCCAGTGTTTCCTTCTTCTTTTTCCCTTTAATATCCGAGGTAAGGAATGCGACTTTCACCCCGACCATTTCTGCAATCTTTTCCATATCCCGACAGTGCTGAAACGCAAGCGTGGTATATGGTGCCGCAAGCGCAGCCTGGTATCCGCTTCCTGCCGCAGCAAGGAGCAGGCAGAAGGCTACCGCTGTTTTACCGGTACCGACATCACCCTGTACAAGAGCATTTACCGGGCTGCCGGAAGCCATTTTCCTGCAGATGGTTTCCACGCTCCTCTTCTGGTCTCCGGTAAGGTCATAAGGAAGAGAGGAAACGTATTTCTCTACAAGAAAGAAATCATCCATCCGGACCCCTTCAATATCATCGTTTCTCTTATTAGACACCTCAAGCTTTAATGCAAAGTAGAGCAAATCTTCGACAAGCGTACGCTCCTTTGCCTTTTTCACCTGTCCGTAGGTGTTCGGATAATGCATCATCATGACGGATTCCTTAAATGCTGGGACATTATACTGCCTGCAGACAGATGCCGGCAGGAAATCCATGGAACTGATCCCCTCAGAAGCACGCTTGATCAATTCCTCGTACCGGTCCGGTGTGACCCCTTTCACCTGCCCGTACTGGACATCATACTTTTCGAACCGCTCAAAATTGGAGGAAAAAGCAACCGGGTTTAATACGCTGAAAAACTTGCGCGGCTCGTCATACCGGATAAATCCACCGACAAGAAAACGCTTATGTAAAATCAGTTTCCGGAGTGTATCGGTATCATCAATCAGCGTCTTTTTGATGGCAAAGTCAAGGCGCATTCCTCTTGCATACCATTTCAACACACGAAGGATATCTTCCCTCATGTCAAAATACTGTTCCAGAAAGCGAACCGTATCTTCATCCGCAATATCCGAAATTTTGCTTCTCGACCATCCATCCACACCATTTGTTTTCACTGCAATAAAATCACGGACGGCAGTCTCGTCGAGAGAATTCAGAAACTCAATACGCTTCCTGCAGGAATCATTTACCTGTCTTTTTTCTCCCTGGTAATAAGCATCCACCCCATCCGGAATATGGATTTCCATCCGGTGCGGGCTGTCCTTGCAGTCATTTAAAAATGTCTGCCGGAACTGGTCATATCCAAGGATATTGACATATAGAACCTGCCCCTTACTGCCCGCAAATCCGCTTTTCGTATTCTCATCTTCGATTACCAGCTTAATGCATTTGGCATGGTTGGCTTCTCCAAGCCCAAACCGGATGCATTCTCCGCTTACAGCAAATGGACGATTCTTTTCAAGCATCTCTGCCGTTTCTGGATTTTTTAGCGATAATGGATAGGTTTTTGAAAAATCATAGTAATGCAGAGGCGGACGCCGGAGCAGCGCCTCCACGGATACAACCTTCTTTTTTTCCAAAGCTCTCATCTGAATATCAGAAAGCCCTAATTCCTGTAATTCCATATGTTTTCCTTTCTTTCCTGACTTATGCATGATTTCAATCCATGCACCACTCGTGGGATACAGCTGTAAATATGAACATGAATTAGCCATCCTGTCCGCCAAACTATTAAACAATTCCTATAAGAATGTAATCCTGCCAAAAGGATCTCCCCGGACTCGAACCGGGAGGCAGACCATTTTCACCAAACAAATGTCATATCTGCAAGATCCTCTCCCGCGCCCTGCATAATGCCGTGTCTTAAAAACAAGGGCGCGAAAACAATATACTTTAAGAAGGTCCACAAGAAAAGTGTCTCGTGGAAGAGCAAAACGTAAGATTACACTTTGCCCTTCAATACACATATTGCGCCATTTGAAAATCCGTCAAAAGATTTTGGGGAATTTTTTTAAATTCTTTTAATTTTTGTCAATTTTCAAAAAAAGCAGGCCTACATTCCTGCAAGCCTGTTAGTCTTTAAAATTGCGTTAATACCATTCGTAATATTCCTCATCATGGCACCGCTGGCAATATCCGTAAGGATACAAAAAAGGCAGTGGTTTTCCACAGCGCCGGCATGTCTTCTGGTTGATTCTCTTACTCTCCTTTAACTTTTCCATGATCCTTGTCGCGGTAAGTTCTTTTTCCTTCATCAGACGATGCCGGAAACCCTCGTGAACGTACCCGAGCGTGCGGGCAAAGGAAAAATACAGATCCAGATATTTGTAATACTGTTCGCACTCATTCAGTCCCGAATTTGATATACTTTTCGGGGCAAAACCGGTGTCAATACGTTCTTTCCGGCTGATCTTCCCGATGATATTCTTCCATTCTTCCTGGAGAAACATATTCTTCTCGTCATAGGAAATACACAAAAAACCCCACATCGCTTCCTTGGAGAAATCCGGATAGTTCTTCTCCAGCCACTTGCACATCTGCAAGCGGTATTCATTGGAAGCCTTCCTGTAAATTCCCCTGTCCTTAAGCTTCATCCATTCTGTCAGGATATCCGAAAGCTTCATCGGAAGCGCAAACAGAGAATCCGGGATCTGCACCCCGGCATACTCAAGATCCTCATAAGGCTCTTCCAGACGCTTTCTTACCATCTTCGATTTGGACGCTGTGCTTACGTATCCCTCGTCAAAGATGCCACGGCGTCCGGCACGCCCGGCAATCTGTTTGATCTCCGGGGAAGTAAGGTCACGCACGCCCGTACCGTCATACTTTTCCGTCTTTAAGAACACAACCCTGTGGATCGGCATGTTGATTCCCATACCGATCGCGTCCGTTGCAACAACGACATTCGTCTCGTGTTCCGCAAATCTTCTCATTTCTTCCTTGCGGGCACTATACGGAAGCGAACCGTAAATGACAGACGGTTTCCATCCGGCACTCTCAAGTTCAGCTGCCGCAGCAAGGACATCCTTCCGGGAGAACACGATAAGGGCATCGTTTTTACGGACACTCTTCGGGAACACAAAGTAGCCTTCCTCAAACTTAAGTTCCGTATTTCTTGTATGACGCTTTACCTCATAGGTATCCCCACAGGATTCAATCATCTTGATGATAAGATTCAAGGCATTTTCGGACATGCATACATGGATCTGCGGACAATAGCATCCAAGAATTCCTTTTGTCCACGCATACCCACGGTCGTCATCCGCAATCATCTGCGCTTCGTCTATGACAGCAACATCGTAGTAATGAGCCGGATCCATCATTTCCATGGTACAGCTGATATGTGTGGAGCCTTTGCGGATATCCTCCTCTTCTCCGGTCAGCATGGAACAGCTTACGCCCGCATCAAGAAGTTTCTCCTGCCCTTCCAGCGCAAGCAGGCGCAGAGGGGCAAAGTACCCGCCGGATGGAGCAGCTGCAAGCGCCTGCATTGCCTCATAAGTCTTTCCGGTATTCGTATCACCCACATGGAGGATAAAATGTCGGTCGATGCTTCTGGCTTCCGGAAAAAGCTCTGTCATATCCGACGGGATATGGTCAAGCACCTGCTGTCTCCTCTTGAAAAATTTAAGCTGTTTATAGTTCGGGTTTTTCCCGAGACAGTCGATCAGTGTTTTTGCATCCGGCACGATGATGGTACGGTCCTGTCCGAGAAAACTTTTCGCCATAGCCCAGCATGGATTGACGAACGCCTTGTCGCTTCTCGGGACGAACTCCAGTATCGTTCGGGCAAAAAACTGGTACGCAAGTCCAAATGCATACGGGATGACACCCATGTACTCCCCATCCTCACGCTGTACGTAAACGTTGTCATACAGATACAGAGTTGAGCTCTCCATCTCCATCTTTGCGATCATGTTGCCATCCAGCTTAACCTTCCCGTCTTTTCTCTTGTAATACAGGATATCGGTTTCTGCAAAATGACAAATCTTTCCATAAACATCATCCCGCATTTCCTGCCGGTATTTTGAGTTCCATTCATCGAAGATTTCCCTCATCAGTTTTTTATTCTGTTGAAAAAAGGAACCATCATTTTTCTTTCCCATATCTTTTGTGCTCCTCCCATCATTTCTTTCGTTTTCTTCTTAAAACATACATATTGTGCCATATAGGAAATCGTCAAAGAGAATGAAAGAAATTTTTTAAATTTCCTGCTTGAAGAAAAGCGATGGAATACCCACCGCTTTGTGTATTGGTTTCTTAAATTAATTACTGATATGTTTATGAGGCAAGTTTCTCCAAATCCTTGTTTCCATGCAGAATACCATCAACCATATCTGCATCAACCACACATTCCTTTATAGAATCGTCGGATGGCACATGATACATCAGATCCAACATCACGGCTTCCATGATCGCGCGGAGTCCTCTTGCACCGGTTTTCCTCTGTAATGCTTCATCTGCGATCATGCCGATGGCATCCTTAGTAAAATTCAGTGCAACCCCGTCCAAATCCAGAAGTTTCTTATACTGTTTTACGAGCGAATTCTTCGGCTCCCTTAAAATACGGACAAGTGCCTGCCGGTCAAGGGATTCCAGCGAAACGGTAACCGGCACACGGCCGATAAACTCCTGGATCAGACCAAATTTTACAAAATCCTGTGGCTGCGCACGCTTAAACAAATCACTTACATCAATTTCCGTCTTTGATTTTACATCAGCTCCAAACCCAATGGAAGAGGTATCCATTCGTGATTCGATAATTTTCTCCAGCCCGTCAAAAGCCCCTCCGCAGATGAAAAGAATATTTGTGGTGTCAATCGGGATCGTTTCCTGCTGCGGATGCTTGCGTCCGCCCTGTGGTGGAACCGATGCAACCGTGCCCTCTAAGATCTTAAGCAGCGCCTGCTGGACGCCCTCACCGGAAACATCGCGAGAAATGGAAACATTCTCTGATTTCTTGGTAATCTTATCAATCTCATCAATATAGATGATGCCATGCTGCGCGCGTTCCACATCACCGTCTGCCGCCTGGATCAGTTTCAGAAGGATGTTCTCAACATCTTCCCCGACATATCCAGCTTCCGTAAGTGTGGTTGCATCCACGATCGCAAACGGTACGTTTAAGATGCGGGCAAGCGTCTGCGCCAGAAGCGTTTTGCCGGAACCGGTCGGACCAAGCATCAAAACATTACTCTTCTGTAACTCAATATTGATATCCCTGCTTGCGAGAACACTCTTGTAATGGTTATACACCGCAAGCTTGTAATGGTTATACACCGCAACAGAAAGGACTTTCTTCGCCTGATCCTGACCAATTACATACTCATCCAGAAATTCCTTCATTTCTTTCGGTTTGATGAGATTAATCTGATCAAGTGCCTCATTCATCCCGGCATATTCCTCATCCAGAATCCCCCTACAAATATCCACGCACTCATTGCAAATATATGCACCGTTTGATCCCGAAATCATCCGGTCAATCTGTTCCTGCTTTTTTCCACAAAACGAACAGCGAATTCCGTTTTTAATTTTCTCTGCCATTTCTTTCTTCTCCTCTGTATTGATATTTTCTTAGTCTCTTCAAAAACAGGGATTCTTTTCGCAGATTAGCTGGATCTGCAGACGGAGGAATCCCAAAAGCCATATCGTCAATGGTTGTTTGGAGAGCATATACCCTCCGAGCTCACCAGCCGGGAGTCGAACCCGGAAATAGTTGCAAGGTTTAGGTTTCCGGAAAATGTATTTCCCTGGTGAGTAAACCAACGGCGGGTTTTGATTCCCGCAACACACAAACATGTCCTGCCACAGCAGCGTTGGATGTAAGTAATTAGGAAAAGTTCTGTAGGCTTATATGGGACCTACAGAATGACATCCAGATGGAGTCGAACCACCCCTACACAGAATTTACATTCCGTGCTCCCCCCACCGGATGGATGCCGGACGGATAACCGCCCAAAAATTGAGGACAATAAATAAGATCTCTGTTCTTGTATCGTTCGAACAGAGTTAAACTGCAAAAGGAATCGAGCCTTTAATTTCTTCCTCCAATTAGGAAACACAGTTTTTTTCTTACGATATATATATTATGCCATTTTAGAAACCGTCAAGTAATCCAAAGAAATTTTAAAAAATGTGCCATAGCACACCAACTTAATTTTTTGTGAGTTCAAAAATGTTAGAGAAACAACACATTGAACTCTCTCCGCCATATGTCCCCATGTAATCACTCATGTTTCTAACTTCGCAGTAAATACATGCGTTGAAAGGCCGTGCTCTTTTTAATATACCTACAAGAACATCTGCGCTACTTTCAAATGAAAGTAAATTTTGCACGCCGTTTAAATATACACATGTTCTAATGCCATTTGGATAATTTTTCTGAATTTGATGAAAAATATCCGAAAGACAGAAAATATAAGCCGCACCGAGGTCAGTTTGTGAAACTGCATGTAAATCATAAATATTAAGTTTTTTCTTCAAGGAGATACCTGAAACTTTTTTCGCATCAGGTCGGCATACACTTTTGATGCATTCACAAATATGATTAATTTCCGGGTTGTCTCTGGATATACCCAATATTTTAAGATACTCACACATACTTGGGGTAGTCCTTTTTTGTTCGTACAGCTTGTTTATCGCCATATTCATAACGCTCACGGAACGTGGCGAAATCGGTTCGTTGCACAGCTGTTCGCACAAAGCAACAACAAACGACAAATTGCTTAAAATAGAAAGCGTCAAATCCTCTCCAAAATACGGAATCAATTCCAAAATAGTTCCATCCCCAATTTCTCTGGAAATGATATTGCTATCCGTCGTGTCTGTTAATGACAATAAATCGCCTTCCGTATCGACAACGATCACTTGCACTTTATCTGTACTATTCTTAACAAAATGGTGGATTTTTTCTTTTAACTGAAATTGATCAATACTTTTTATTCCCGTACATTCAGGAACCTGTGTATCTTTTCCTGTCTTTTCAAAAATCAATGTATTTTGTTCAAACATGAATTCCTCCGTAAAATCACTTTTCCTGTTTTTTGCAGGTAAGGGAATTAACAAGATATACATACTTCTCTTTCAATTGATTGTATACCTTTTCTCCGTTTTCTTCCCCGAATTTCTGAAAAATTGCCGGTTTGAGTGGACGTTTGTTGATTTCAAACTGTTCCATGCAATCTGCAATAGCAAGCGCAAATTTCTCATCTGTTCCATCAAATCCAGCATCTGATGCTTTCATTTCCAAAATAGAAAGAAAAATCTTCCGGTCTGTTGAATTATCCGGAATGCTTGGACGCGGAATATCTTCACCAGCTAAATCATCAGCCGGATCAATCTTTTCATCAGTTTTTACATGAAGGGAAACCGGCGGATTCATCGATGTATCCATCATTGGGTCACAATCAGATATCGTTTGTACAGCGCGCGGCTTTTCATTTTCCTTCCTCTTCCGTGACTGTCTCTTTACAGACCCCGTTGACGTTTTCTGTGTTTTCCCATCGTATCTCTCGATTCCATACAATGAAAGCGTCTCATCAAATTCTTCCGTTGGCAGAACCGTAAAAACGGAATCAGAGTTCTTTTTCTGAGCTGCCATCATACCAATCTGTAAAAGCATATCTTCGCTCGAAGCACAGCATTTTGGCAGGATTTCCATTTTCTTTGCTGCCGGAAGCAGCCCCGCAACATCTTCAAAAGAAAACGTGTCATCCTTTTTACAGAACAGACACAGCCTTCTTTCCTTCTTTGTATCCGCGCGCAGAATTTCCTGCATACGTTCTTCCTCAAGCATTTCGGAAGTTGTAATATACATTAACATAGTCTCTTCACCCCGGAATTTTCCCGGTTTCTCCTTTCTATTTTTCTTTAAGGTAGATCTTATCTTTCTCTACAGTAATGTCGTAGTTATCCAGATTGACACCGTTTAAGTCGATGTTATCCTTTTTCACGCCATTGATATACAAATCGGTTCCCTCTTTGTATTTTTCCACTACTTCTGACTCACGAGCCTTTCGCTCTTTTGCAGAATTGTTTGCACTAAAAGAACCCGCTATTAGAACAGCACCCAGGACCATCACTCCAATACCTGTTATTACATTCCGCCCACCATATGCCTTATCCCATGAGTAAAATCCTATAACACTCCCACTTACGAGAACCATGATTCCCGCAATTAAGGCAATAATACAATCTGTTTCCATGAAACCCGTCACCTCCATTTTTAATTTAAAGATATCTCCTACTTTTCCCCCCGCTTAACACCGCTGTTTTTCTTACACATCATGTCCTTCCGTACAGCCAGCTGGGATTTTGTAAAGCGTTCTTTTATACCCATACAATACACATATTGCGCCATTTGAAAAATCGTCAAAGGATTTTGAAAAGTTTTTTATTTTATTTTTGGGAAACCTTTAACCACTCTGAAAAAAATGGAACAGTTTTCCCATCTCATATTAAATATGTAAACCAAATTTTAAAACCGAAAGGAGAAAATATTATGAGAAAGAAACCATACACCACAAAAGAATTTTTCGACACCATTACAGAGAACGTACTGGACGAGCACCCGGACATCAAAGAAATCATTGATTACTCTCTTGCTTCATCCCGCGAACAGGAAATCCGGTCTGACCAGTTCTCCCCAGAGATCAGTATTGATTACGGCGGAAATGAGGGGATTTACCTTGATTTTCGTATCCGTGGAAATCTGTCAGGAAATCCCGGACAAGCGGACGAAACCATCCACATTGGGAGCGTGAAAACTCTGTGCGAGAGTGACGATGCAATGTACCTTATGGGAAAATTAAATGCCGCACTTGTAATTGAGACGTACCGGTTTTTAAGGAAGGAATGGGAAGATTTTACATGGAACGGATATGTTGTATTCAGTGCCATGCAGAAACCATGCGTTGGTTTTATTGCCAGCGATAAGAAAGAACTGCCCAAGATCATCCAGACCCGCCTTATCGAAAAAGGATTTCAAGCCAAAAGTATTACCGTCAAAGATTATTCTGCACGGAAGCTGTTCCATGTTAAACTGGAAAACGGGGAATATACCATTGGGGATATAATCAGAGAAAAGGAGGAAAGATAGGATGTTGTTTATCTGCAGCCACAAAACCTGTCCGGAGTATGTGGAACCATGCATCTTTTCCATGGATGACATGAACCACGCCCTCGGGCGCACTACCGTCTGCCCGGTAGGGGAAGACGAAGATGCTATGGAAATTGATGAGCACATGACGTTCTTCTGTTTAATCGTGGGAAGCCGGACATACGATGATTACGAGACTTTCTCAAAAATCGTCGATAAAGCTTTATCCTCCAAACAGGGACAGGAAATCATAATTGTTTCCGGTGGCGCAAAAGGTGCCGATCAGATGGCAGAACGCTACGCCAAGGAACACGGCTACCATCTGATCGTCATGGAGGCAGACTGGGACAATCTTGGGAAGAAAGCAGGACCTGTCCGGAACGAACAGATGCACCGCTTTATCTCCCATTTCCCGAACCGCGGAGCACTTGCTTTCTGGGATGGAAAAAGCCGTGGTACAGCTACCAATTTTAAGCTTGCCGAAAAATATGGCAACCAGATCCGTGTATACAACTACATCGAAAAGAGGTTTGCCGTACATAGCTGAAAACACAAGAAAAAGAGGGATCGTTTCCCTCTTTTTTTGTAGTACCGGCGGCGGGATTCGAACCCGCAAGCTGCTCGCCACCTGCTTCTAGGGCAGGCTCCTGTGCCTTTCGGATGCACCGGCATAGTGTCGGAAGCGGGATTCGAACCCGCAGGAAAGATATTTTGAGTATCCCGCGTCTTCCATTGCGCCATTCCGACATTAATCTCCACAGCAGGAATCGAACCTGCGGCTCCCGGTTCGTAGCCTGGTATTCTGTCCCCTGAACTATGCGGAGAAAAAGTGCATCAGGAGGGATTTGAACCCTCAATCCATTCCGGCGTGCGGGCTTAAACCGCATGCGTATGCCTTTCCGCCACTGATGCATATGAGGTGCATGATCGAAGACCCTAAGTGTGCAAGCCCTGTGTCGATGGAATCGCCCGGGGACTGCGATACCCTGTAAGGGTACCGCACAGCACTAAGCTTCCGTCAGTAAGTCATTTTAATTACCAGCCATGTTTCAGGCTGTTTTTCTTTTCTTTCGGGCAGGTATTTCCCATGTATTCTGGCGATTCTGTCTGCTGTTTTACGTTTCCGTAAACTTTTTTGAAAAAAATTAAAAAACTTTCCAAAATCCTTTGACGATTTTTTAAATGGCGCAATATACATACTGTAAGGGTAAATAAGCCACAAAGGGAAGGAGGAATAACCGATGGCAGAACAGAAAACAGCAACAAAGGCAACATCGCAGCCGAAACCAATGACGATCCATACCTGCTACGTTGTAGATATTAAAAGCCAGCTTGTCACAGAAAAAGGCGAAGTTACCGGTAGCCGCAGGGTAGATGAATCGCTCATGCGTGCTACAAGGAAAGTATGCCTTGACGCATTAAAGTTCTGTGCAGAGTTATTCCTTAAAGAGTGGGAAAATCTGAAAGGTCTGCAGTCCCTTGAGATGAAAAGCAGATGTGAAGTGCTGATCCATACAACAAAGGACAGCATTGCAAAGTACCCGGAGTTTGACGAAAAGTTTCCATACATGCCGTCATACACAAGGCGGGCAATCGTTGCAGATGCATTAGGCATCGTCCGTTCATACAAGTCCAACCATAAGAACTGGGAGGCACTTTCCCCTGCGGAAAGAGGCGCAGAACCGAAGATGGGGTTTCCAACGATATACGAGCTTACTTTCTATAAGCAGGAGCGCAGGCTTAATTTCAGTGAAGGTGTCATGGAACTCAAACTGTATGACGGCACGAAGTGGGACTGGTACGCGTTCCGTATCAATAAGTCCGAGTCTGAGTATATCGCAAAGATGTCAAAAACAAGAAAACTCCTTTCCCCGGTGGTGGAAAAAGTCAAAGAGAAATACCGTGTCCGTTTCTGCTTTGAAGAGAAACGCCAGCTGGTGCAGAATGAATGCCCGTTAAAATACCGCATCCTTGTGGTAGACCTCGGGATCAATGCACCTGCTTCGTGGTCCGTCCTTACGGCAGACGGTACTGTCCATGCCAGGGGTGTCATCCACCTCGGCCGTGATGAAGACCGTCTGAACCGCAGGATCAACCGCAAGCGCATGTACCAGCAGGCGGGAAAGAAAAGCAAAAACATCTACCGTGCCATCACATCTGCCAACCAGCAGCTGTCCATTGACACGGCAAAAGCCATCATGGATACCGCAGTCGCATACGATGTGGACTGCATCGTGTTCGAGTACCTTGACTTTACTGGTAAAAAGAAAGGCAGAAAGTACCGCGAACGTATCCATATGTGGCGTGCCAACGATGTGCAGTCCAGAGTGGAGCTGCAGGCGCACCGCATGGGTATGCGGATCTCCCGCGTCTGTGCATGGGGCACCTCAAAGTACGCCTTTGACGGAAGCGGCACCACCAACCGCCGCAGTGTTTACCACTACGAACACGGTAACAAAAAGTATAACTACAGTGTATGTAAGTTCCAGAACGGGAAGATATACAACTGTGATCTCAATGCATCGTATAACATCGGGGCACGGTTCTTCCTCCGGGAGTATGAGAAGCTGGATGGCTGCCCGAAACTCCCTCCGGTGCCGATGCGTACACTGGATACCCTTTTGACGTTGTTATACAGCAGCGGTGAAAAAGCCGCTTAAGTATAAATGTAACTGTAAACCTGTGTGACTGTAAATAAAATCCACACCCGTATAAACCCGCAAGGGCAGTAAGGGGGTGGTGGCACGGCAAGGCAAAAGTTCCTGCCGTTGTCGAAGATACCATATCGCGCCTGCCTGTTGGCAGCTCTTGTGTGGTGAACCGTCCTGCGGGACGGGGAGCTAAACCTGTAGCAGCGTAATAGTTTGTCAGTAGGCACTGGTACTCCCGGCCCTAAAGAATGGGAAGCGCCGGCCAATGCTCTTTATTGCCCGGTGAGGTATCACGGGACTCGAACCCGCAACAAGCGGAACCACAATCCGCTGCTCTGCCATTTGAGCTACACACACACTGATCCGTACAGGAATCGAACCTGTTCTTCGTGCTTGAGGGGCACGCGACTTTCCCTTTTGTCCAACGGACCAAAATCGTCCCAACGGGACTCGAACCCGCATCTCCGGCTTGAAAGGCCGGCCACCTATTCCTGTTAGTTTGATGGAACGTTTATTATTTATTGATAATAATAATATCGTCGATTTTGACTTTGCACAGCGATGCCAGAATCACCAGGTTGTCAACAGTTGGCATCGCTGCTCCCCGGTACCACTTGTATATCGCCTGCGGTGTCCGGAATCCAAATGCGTCCTGCACTTTCTGGATACCCATTCCGCTATCCGCTATTATTTTCTTAATGTTCTCTCCTGTTGCCTGCATATCGATTGTTGGCATGATCTTTTCCTCCCAAAATACAAAAGTACCGTACTACTCCAAAACGGTAATACGGTACTTTCAAAAAATTCTGCATATAAAAATACCGTTCCGATTCCCTGCCTTGGCAGAAAATGAAACGGTAATACACGGAAAAGAAAAGATCCGGGCGTACTTACGGCATTAAACTGCAAGGCACAACTTTTAACTCTTCAAGATGGAGTTCATCTGCAGAGTGTAATCGTTCGCGATGCAATTCAAGGTTTGTAAATACTGTTCTCATGACTCATTTCCTTTCTGCGCTTCCTGCGCTGTTTGTTTTTGATGGTTTTATCTTACCATGGATGAAGCAGTGTGTAAAGTATACCTGTGATATACCAGAGTATCCAAAGAAAAACCGCCGGAAATTCCGACGGTTTTGGATTAAATTTTCTTTCTCAACTGCATGGTAATTGTGTCTTCTAAAATGGAAATATCCAGAATCCACACAGCGCGGTAATAGCCGCAGGAACCGTAAGAACCGTAAGCATCGGAGTAATTCTTATACTCACGGTTTCCATCCACTCCGCTTTCCCGGCTCAACCGTTGCGTTCTCAAGACCCTTCTGGATTACTCCCCACCGGATGAAAAGATCGGATGCATAGCTTTCGCACCAGCGTCCTGCCTCCTGGATGAGCTTCGTAAGGATGGACGAGGTGTTAATTTCCCAGGAATTGTAATGTCTGCCGGAAACTACCTCAATGCAGACGGTTCCCTCTGTGGTAATCGTCTCGTGCCGCATGTGATCCAGCAGATGCTCATTTTTCTCCTTAAGCGTCACGTTTTCCGCGCGGAGGCTTTCGATTTGAAGTTTCTGATACCGAGCTTCATACTCCTCACACCATCCACCGAAAATCTCATACCAGACACCAAGCGGCTCCGTCTGGCTTTCAAAAGTAGATACACTTGATGAATAATCGTACTGTCTGACCAATTTTTCCGACTCTGCGGTTTTCTTAACATACAAGTCTCCAGCACCCGGTATGTTCCCCTCGTGGTAATCCACAAAATTCTCCGGCAAAGCCTCTCTGATTTTCTTATAAAATTCGTATCCTTCCATTGTTTAATCTCCTTTCAATTGTGTTTTATTTGCACCTACAATATGAAATAAAAAAAAGACACAGCCGGAGCCGCGTCTTTATCCTGTTTGTTATCTTGATAGAAGTTTTTATATTTTCCTCTCTACATAATGTCTTATTTTCCCATACCTTTCATCCTCCATCCATTCACCATTTTCGAATATATCTCGTAAACATTGATTCGCTTCATACTCCGTATCAAAAGCAAAGCAATCTTCCTTTTTCGACAAATCCGTATTCAAGTAATCTGGAAACCCATAATATTCTCGAATAATAGTGTAATATCCTTTACTCATCATTTTCTCTTTTCTCCTTTCGTTGGCTTTAGTGTTTACACCTTTAATATGAAATAAAAAACAACTACCCCGCATATTCCGAAGAACACGCGGGGATAGATGGAGAAAGCCGTACACCGATTTCTTTGACGCCAATGCACGGGCACAGTTCGGCACGGAAGATAAATCTCCCGATCCTTTCCTGGCGATTGAATCGTTATTTAAAAGAGATAATTGATTATGAAAAAAATTAGAAATTCATGCGCGGCAGATGCCGCGCAAAGGGAACATTCCGGAATCGAACCGGAAATACCAGGCAGTCTCCTGTCCGGTACGTGTGCCAGCACTGTTCCCTGAACACTTTCGCGTTCCAAGGTTGTAAACATTCACGATTGAAAGAAGAAATCTTAACGGCTATCATCTTATGATGATAGTCAGAAAGAACACAGACGATCGTTAAATAACGCCCGTTTTCCTTCTTACCATCAATATGAAATACAAAAATATCAACCTTATTCCCCGTAAAAAAAATGGCCGCCCAAAGGCAGCCATTTCAATAATTTTTAACCCGCCATAGCCATCGGAAGCATTCTTGCTTTTACAGACTGACGGTTTAAAATATCTTTGTTTACACGGAATGATGCAGACTGTGTTTCCTGCATCATCTCATTAAAAATCAGAATACAGCATCCAGAAACATCCTTGTATCCCTGGAGCAGATCATACAATTTTGCTTTCTCCTCATAATCCTTTACGGTAAAGAGAATGTAAGTATCCTTTTTGGCAATCGGTGCTACTGAATATGACGTCATCTGCTTTCCCCAGTCCGGGTCGTCCTGAATTTTGCCTTCAACAGCAAGAACCGCTCCGTCTTTGAGGATGTCCTTCACTTCCTCGTAATTTTTGTTAAAAATCACAACGCTGATTTTACCGGAATCTTTGTCCGTTAAGGTAAATTTCATTCCCACTACGGAACCATCCGATTTTCTCTGCATGGTCTTAAGTCCGGAAACAATTCCCGCAACCGTCGCTTTTCCCTCTTCCACATTGCATGTGGAATATCCTGTAAGATTATAATCATCCAGAGGATTTCCTGATACCCAGAGTCCGAGAAATTCCATCTCTCCATCCAGTTTTTCAGAGGTTTCCATTACAAGGGAACGATCGTATGTTACTTCAGAAAGTTCACGAGACGCCTCTGCAAGATTACCTTCTGCTGTTTTTACAGACCCGTTATGTTTCTTGATCTCTTTCTCATCAAAATCTGTAATATCAACTGCATTCAGATTTTCAAGTTTTTCTTTACAGACCTGTTCATTTTTGTAACATTCAGAATATTTCTTGCAGTAATCATGCAGCACTGCACGGTCAATCCCAAAAACATCCATGGCACCTGACATACAAAGAGCTTCAAGAGCTCCCGCATCCGGACGCATTCTCTGTACGAAATCTTCGATAGAATTGAATACACCATTTTCTTTTCTTTCCTCAACAATCTTCTCAGCAAAGTTATTCACCTGCTTGATGTTTGTGAGTCCAAAAATAATGCCATCCTGATATAAATGGAAATTTACATCAGAGATATTGATATCCGGTGCATAGATCCGTACGTGCCGTTTACGGCAGTCCTCCACGAGCTGCGCAGTCTTATCTCCCTGCTCTGTCATGGCACCGCACATATACTCTCTAAAATAATGATACTTCAGGTATGCAGTGTTATAAGAAACAAGTGCGTAGCAGGCTGCGTGGGCTTTGTTGAACGCATAACGTCCAAAATCCTCCATCATGGTAAAAAGTTCATCCGCTTTATCCGCAGGAATTCCTTTTGCCACACATCCTGGAATGCCGCGGCTTTCGTCACCATAAATGAATACCGGCTTCTCATGCTCCAACTTATCCGTCTTCTTCTTGCTCATATACCGGCGGACTTCATCCGCCTGCGCAATCGAATAACCGGCAAGCTGCACACAAATCGTCATAACCTGCTCCTGGTAAATGATTCCCCCGTAAGTATCTTTTAAGATCGGTTCCAATTCCGGTACAAGATAAGTTACCGGAGTGATGCCGTTCTTTACCTTGATTACATTTACGCTGTTGCCCTCATCCTGCAAAAACTGCATTGGACCCGGACGGTAACATGCAACCAGAAGGATAATATCCTCAAAACAGGTTGGTTTGAATTCTTTTAACATTCTCTTCATGCCGGCAGACTCAAACTGAAATACAAAGTTCGTATCGCCTTCTGCAAAAATATTTTTGAAAACTTCATCCTCGAACGGAAGGTGGTACTGATCAATCACTTCCCCCTTATTCTTCATGATCTCCTGCATACAATAGGAAATAATATTCAGGTTCTTAAGCCCAAGGAAATCCATCTTGATAAAACCAAGCTGTGCTTCCGCCTGTACCATATCTGCCTGAATGACGAAGGATTTTTCACCATCCTTATCTACCGTACACATGATCGGAATATAATTTTCCAGTGCTGATCCATCTCCAATGATAATTCCAGCCGCATGTTTCCCGAAAGATGTGGTAAGACCTTCCAGAAGTTCCGCTCTGCGCAGAATTTCCGCTGCGATCTCATTTCCTCCGAAACTTTCTTCGATGACGCTTCTGTATTTTACCAGTGTCACATCCGGCTTATCCGGTAGTACTTTTTTCATGGATGTAGCAAGTGGCACATACGTCCGCTTCTCGCTACAGTTCTTAAGTCCAAGCACTTTGGCAGCATAATCGATCGCATTTCTTGCGCCCATGCTGTTTCTTGTCATGATACCGGCAACGGATGCAGAACCATACTTCTCTGTTACATACTTGATCGTAATTTCTCTCGCATGTTTTGAAAAGTCGGTATCAATATCCGGCATGGATACACGGTCTGGGTTTAAGAATCGCTCGAACTTCAATCCGTATTTCATTGGATCAATTTCCGTGATTCCTGTCAGATAGCATACGATAGAGCCGGCACCCGATCCACGTCCAGGTCCAATCTCTACAGAGATAAACTTTCCATCTTCGGTTCTAAGTGCGTGGTCTTTGGCGTATTTGATGAAATCAATTACTTCACAGAAGTAATCGTTATATCCCATCTGGTCGATCACCCCAAGCTCGTACTCCATCTGCTTACGCATTTCTGCTGTAAAGCATCCCGGATAACGTTTCCTGACGCCTTTTTCACAATAGCTGCGGAGTAATCCCTTTGCATTTTCAAAACTTGGGTAATGCTTTTTATCAGACCATACAATATTGATCTGATCAGCAACCGCCTTTGTATTTTCCAATGCTTCCAGCACTTCATCAGGTTCAAGGATCTGAAGCAGTGCTTCTGCAACCTCTCTTCCAGACTTAATGTACAACTCCGAATCGCCAACCTGTTCCTTCTTATACTCTTTTGCATTCTTGATATAACGAATGTTTTCAAGCATCGTCCGGACTTCCATATATTCCTTTGTTGGAATATGGGAATCATTTGCGGCGATCAGCTTGATACCAAGCTCCCGGGCAACTTTTACTTCTCTTGGGTAAACAAACGACTCCGCAGGAATACCATGGTACTGGACTTCCATATAAAAATCATCACCGAAAAGCTTCTGATAATGACGGGCGATCTTTATTGCTTCGTGCATCATATCATCTTCTGTTTTTTTGGACACTTCCAGCTCCTCAATCTTCTCCTTATACCAATCAATTTTCTTCTGGATATCAACAGCTTTCTTTACCTGCTTTTTTGCATCCTTATAATCATCAGACTGTTTGATTTCATCAATTTCAGTCTTCAGTTTTTCAAGTTCTTTCGCTGCTCTTTCAGCTTTTTCTACCGCTTCTGTTTTTTCATTCTCCAGAGATTTCAGTAGAAACGCTTTATCTGCGCCCTCTTCCATCTTTGCGATTTTATTTTCCGTCTTTTTAAAGGATGGAACTTTTGTCTGTGGACGAAGCCATTTAATTTTATCCCTGATTTTCCCAAGTTCATCATTAAATCCTTCAACGACTTTTTTTGCTTCCAGAGCTTCTTCCGGGATTACAAGCTTTTCCATCTTTTTGACTTCTTTTGTAATCTCACGGTCAACCCTTGTCCAGTCCATAAGTGGATCTGCAACAGGTCCGGCAATACAGGCACTTGTTACGATTACATTTCCGGTTGCAATTTTTTTTAACATCTGATCCGTCACAACCGGGATCATGTCACCGTTACGACGCTTCTGCAGGTTACGGTTTGCAGCTGATACCAGGCGGCTGATATCCTGGATTCCCTCGTAGTTTTTTGCAGTACAAAGAAAATGGTTATATCTTCCAGGATTCTGCTCGTTTTCAAGATATACCTCAACTCCCAGTGCAGATCGGATTCCGGCTGCCTTTGCAGCATTATAAACAGGAAGCCAGTTTGCACAGTTGCCATGATCGGAAACACCAATTACCTCTGCTCCGATCTCAACGGCACGCTTTACGAGCTGTTCTGCTGTTGTAACTCCATCACCAAGGCTCACCTCAGTATGGTTATGGAATGAGCTGTTATATTGCCCGCTCAGTTCCAACACTTCTTCTTTTGTTATTTCTTGTCCGTTCATAATTTTTAATCTCCTTTCGATGGTAAAATTTTGTTTGCATCAAGAATATGAGATAAAAAAACAGGCTGGAACTTCTCCTGTTTTCCAGCCTGCCGTTTTAAAATCATTGAACCCGTGATAAAGAATGAACGGCAGAATTAATATTGCCAGCATTACCTCGACAAAAATTCCCTTAATGCAAATCAGATATTCCTCTTTTACCCGTATTCCTTCAACTTTCCCCTTTTGCTTAATACTCCTTTGCAAAACTTTAAGCCCGTCTTAATCGGCATACGAAATTGTAACCACAAGGATTCCAACCACTACAGCCGCAAACAGAACCGAAAAGATTTTGTGCCAGACCGAAGCTTTCCATCCATAATATTTTTGGCACAAATACACCTGATACACTAGAAACGCAAATGTCACCGCAATTCCCAAAATTCTTAAAAACAGCAAATTCTCCATCTTATTTCCCTCTCAATTTTCAAAATGGACTGTCGGGGACTCGAGCCCCAGACCGGCCGGTTATGAGCCGGCTGCTCTGACCAACTGAGCTAACGGTCCAAAATTAAGTTTGTGCTTTGCGCCCCCGGCGGCACGTTACCACTCGCGGTCTCCCACCAACATGATCTTACATTGGCAGGCGAGATACATCTTCTCTACAGAGGCACTCAACCACGGAAACCAAAACACAAAAAACGCTTTCCGCAGTAATACGCCTTATCTTAATGGTTGCGAAGCCATGTTAATATCCAACGAATTCCGTTGAGACAAAATGGGACACCCGGGACTCGAACCCGAGGTGGTGCTTACCATACAACCTGCTGTCCCATACCCCTCCCCGAAAGGAGAAGTATTTTGCCCGACGCAAAAGCGTCCAAGCACGAAAGGAGTCTACAAAGTACGCCGATAGTTTCCACGCCAACGCACGCTGCTGTCCGGCACGGAAGATAAAGTCTCCCGATCCTTTTCTGGCGGTTATCGTTATTTTAGTTCTGTGGGAAATCCCACAGACCGCAGACGGCTGAATGAAAATACAAAAAAGTAAAACCATATGCGGTAGTGAAAAGGGATATCCGGGAATCGGACCCGGAAACAGCTTACACTGCGTCCTCACTATCCCTTCCGGGTTTCCCCGGAAGCGTAAACAAATATCGAAAGGATTTTTGCCAGCCGGTAACCCTGGCAGCCCAGTTTATGATCTTTACATGATACATATTGCGCCATCTGGAAAATCGTCAAAAGATTTTGAAATGTTTTAAAAAACCTTTTCAATCCATATACATCCCTTAAATAAAAATGCAACAAATTTCCCAAGAAAAAGGTTCCTCCAACTAGAGAAACCTTAAATTTTTATAATTTTGCTACCTGCTGTTCACGGGCTTTCAGGATCTTCATAAGATCGTTATATTCATCACGGTCAAAAACGGTATCTTCTACTTGTTTTTTCTGTTCCTTGATCTCATAAAGCAATTCCTGTTTTTTCCACGCGCACAGAGCTGCAAAGGCTTCCGGATCTTCCATGGCAAGTTTCGCCGTAGACATTTTTACCCTCTGGTAAATAAGCCATCCAGCAAGAACAACTGTACCGTCAATCTCCTGCCACTGTTTTTGTGCAGAATATCCCTTTTTCTCATATTCCATTACCTCTTCTTTTGTTGTGACAAAATTGACGATATCGCCATCCGGAACCTGCGTGTTTTTCGGATCAAATTCCGGCTCACACCTTTCTTCCCCGGCAAGTCTCAGTTCTTTCAAACGCTTATGGTTCATACGCTGAAACTTTTTATCCGGTGCTTCCGATTCGGTCTCAAACTGGCTTATATCTGAAAATGATGACTCTGCAACAAATTCACAGGATTCCCGAAAATCAAGGTTCATCGCCTGCTGAACATATCGGATGATATCAACAGTATTCCCCTTTCCTCCAGCTCCGCATGCAAAACAGTGGAAATATCCGGTCTTTTTATCAAACATGGCCGATCCAAGATGACGGTCATTATGGAAAGGGCACAGACAAAGGATATTTTCTCCATTGTGAACTGGGCTTCCTGTCGATTCCACAACAGAAACGATATCCGCGCTCTCCTTCAACTCTGCTGTATCTATACTTTTCATATTCTTTCTCCTTTCAAATCAATATGTTTACGTTTCAATACCAATATGAAATGAAAAAAAGAGAAGCCTTAAAAGACTCCTCTTAAAATTGCTATGAAATTGTATCAGACAGCGATTGGGATATTCCGCACCTGCTCTCCCGTCTGGTAGTTGTCCAGACGGACATCATCCTCCGTAAAACTATAAAAGCTTGTTTTCTCAGGATTTAACCAGAAATCCGGTGCCGGATGCTGTTCCCTTTTGATCAGTTCTTTCACAATCGGAATATGCCGATCGTAAATATGAGCGTTCGCAATCACATGCACCAGCTCTCCGGCTTTCATTCCGACATGTCTTGCAACCATATGCACAAGAACTGCATACTGGCATACATTCCAATTACCAGCAGCAAGCAGGTCATTGGAACGCTGGTTTAAGACCGCATTCAAATATTTTTCCCCGTTTTTCTCCGTCACCATAAAGGTGACTTCGTATGCACATGGAGCCAGATTCATATCTTTCTGTTCCTCCGGATTCCACATTGAAACAATGATGCGGCGGCTGAACGGGGTGTTGACCAGATCATAAATCGCCTTGTCAATCTGTGTCATGTACCAGATATCTCCATTTCTTTCCCCAATTACACGACCTGTAAACTGGCTATTCTCATTCGTACAGCCAACAACCGCGAGTGTCTTCGCACAGGACTTTCCGTTAAAATATGGAAGCATTGTTACATCCGGAAATGCTTTTACGATTCCTGTAACAGTTACTTCCGGATATCCGTGCATTTTCGCTTGCTGGTATCCATAGGCTTTCCCGATAGAACCGTTTTCATCCGCCCATTCATCCCACACGGTGCTGTTTAAGTCATTGATGTTGTTGGATTTTCTCTGCCATATCCACAACATTTCCTCTGTACAGGTCTTGATGGCAGTACGACGGAGCGTTATTGCTGGAAATTCCTTTGACAGATCATAGCGGTTGACAACACCAAATCTTGCAAGCGTATACGCCGGCTCATTGGTATCCGTCCATACCGGGCGTACATCCTCTCCTTTATTGTCTGTTCCATTTGTTAAGATATCGTTGCACATGGCAACGAACACTTCGTCTGCTTTACTCATCTCATTTTCTCCCTTCAATTCTGAAATTTGTTTCATAAAGAATATGAGATAAAGTTTTTTACACAAAAAAAACCTCCGGTAAGTTCAACCGAAGGTTTCATTTTTTCATTCAATTAGATCAGTATCCGTAAACGTTGTTTCTATAGCGCTTGCTGCCGCAGCGTCTACTATACTAGGAGACAGCACATTTCCAACAATCATATTAGATATCTTTGCAGGATCCTGATTATAAAATGTGTATTCAATGTCAGCAATTTCTTCTTCAGAAAGCTCATAAAAAATTATTTTATATTCATCCTGTACTCTTGAATACTTAAATTCCTTTATAAAAAGATTTTTATTTACATAATCCTGTAAAGCATTCTCTATCATTTCTTTTTCTCTTGTCACTGTACAATTAGAAAAATTCAAAAATCTTGAAAAATCAATCCTTTTAAAAATTACTGTATAATCGTTACTGGAAGAATACTCTTTATTCCTAATAAGTCTGTAGATCTTATAGCGCTGTTGCATTAACGGTAAATACAGTAATTGTGCCGTGTTATCATCGAGACGATCTACAGCATAAGTAGGTAATCGCGTAATTAGACCATCCTCAACTTGTTTTGTTATATACTGATTAGAAAATGATTCTATATAATTGATCCCATTGATCTGTGAAAATTTAGTATCGCCTAGCAAACCATAGGAAGCAATGATTGTGTCATTCTGATATACATCTAATCTTGTATGTTGAAGTTTATAAATATGATCCCTAACGCGTTCCCTATCTCTCTGCGAGAGAATACGGTTTGTTCCATTTTTTAATAAAACAGCTTTTACCAAATCCGACTCCGGAATCAAAATAGATCTTGAATCAGAGATAGTCTGAATGGATTTATTCGTTATGTATGAGATTATATTTACGTCAAGCGTATCTAATAATGTATAATATTTAGCAGCACTTGTACCATCATAAGTAATCACTGTCTTTATATTAGAATTAATTGGATCTCTAATCTCAATTTGTGTCACACCAGTTTCATTCAACGGAAACTTTGTACTTGATGCGCTAAGAATAGATTTATCACCAAGATAATCTAAATATGTCATGGTCTGACTACTTAGGTCAGAATGATATCTTTCTTTAATTACTTGTAATATATTTATCAAAAGATCGTTCTCAAAATAGCTGCATTTTGTTTTATCGGTAATGTATTCTGTTCCGGGACATTTAATCATTTTAGATTTGGCATCTTTCGACCAAATTTCTACAAGCTTCAATGACTCTTCTATAATATCGTCAAGTGTCTGATTTACATAAATTGTTGCTCTCTGCTCTGCATTCAATGCAGTATATGAGTATACTTTATTTCGTGCAAAAAACTTTTCAAGATTATCTGTATGTTCCCATATGCATAGATCAACATCATCTTTACATTTCTGCAAATAACGCGTCTTTCGTCTAGTTCTTGCTCTCATTTTTAATGTCAACAGCTTGGATAGTCCTTCCGGATCCTTATCCAGAATGTCTGTTTGTACATAGTAGGAGACATAATCAAACAACGACTCTTTTAAATATTTATTCTTTTGATAATTGTCTGTATAAAATTCAATCAGATCATTATCTAAATATCTAATAATATCATTTAAAATTGCTACAGAAATTTTTTGCATCGTTTTCCCTCCAATGCAATTATTATATAGTTTTCAGTATTTTTAAGCAAATGAAAAAGTGTCTATGGTTTTTAAGTGTACATATAAACATGTCACCAATTCTTAAGTGCCGTTTCTATTGTGTCGTCAATTTCTAAGTGCTATTAAAAAAATGTCCACAGTTCTTAAGTGCAAACTAATTTTTAGAAAAAGTGTCATCATTTTTTTAGTGCTGGCACAAAAATGGCACAAATTTTTAAGTGTTTATATAAGCATATTACTAGATTCTTTGCATTATTATAAATGTGTCGTCAATTTCTAAGTGCAATGATATATCTGTCACCGGTTCCTAAGTACTATTCCTACAAAAAAAAGATAAATCTGTCATCATTTCTTAAGTGTTATCATAAAATATGCCATTATTTGTAAGTGTTACCAATGAAATTTGTCGCTTATTTTTAAGTGTTCTCGGAAATCTGTCATCACTTTGTAAGTGCATCATAAAAAAATAAAAATGTGTCGTCAATATCTAAGTGCAATGATATATCTGTCACTGAATCTTAAGTGTTTCCTACAAGTTTGTCTATTTTTCTCATGTGTTTTGGCAAATCTGTCACCATTTTCTAAGTGTAATCACCAACTTTGCAAAAAGTGTCACTGAATCTTAAGTGTTTGCGCAAAAATGTCACTGTCCTCCAAGTGCGCAACAGGTCTATGTCATTATTTCTAATGTGCCATTTCCAAGTTGTCGCTATTTTTTAAGTGCTTGTATAAATTTGATTTATCTACATATTTGTGCAAAAATCGTGATTATGAAAGGAGGTGCAAGTACAATGTCAACTATAAATCTTATAAAGCCAAGACTTTCCAGCAGCGTAAATATTAGCATTGAAGCTCTTGTTAAAGCTGTTGGCTTACGACCTAACTGCGTAGAAGTCATAAACAACAAGGTCACTTACATAAATGAGTATAATGCGTTTGGAAATGGCAACACTTTAAATCGCAATGCTCTTCTTGTCTATATGTACCTGCACTTCCTTGATGTAAATTCTGAAGCACATTGTGTACTTGATCTATATCAAGCACACAAGTACCTTGATCTTCCAGAAAGAACCATTCTAAATAATCTCAGAATACTGAGCAGAAAAGATTATATCTGTTTCTGCCCAGGCACTTTGGATGGTACCTATGATATTTTTATAAACTATTATACCACAAAAGCCTTACCTGCCAACGCTGGTGGTAAAGGCTTTATTGTGCTGTCTAAAATATTATTGGACAAGCTTAAGAAACTTCCGGGAATTAACGAGCTTAGATTTACTGTTCGTGGCTTAATGAATAAGGTCCCTGGAAAACAGAACATGAAATTAAGCGATGGCTGCAATATGTCTAAACTTAAAACAATGTTTCCTACATATACTCAAGTTAAAGACATTATAAAGGTTATGTCTAATGATATTATAAATTCTATCTTTAAGATCAGCCAATCTGAGTCCTCTAAATATTTTAAGATTCGTTTACTTGAGACCTATGACGCTTATGCTGAAAAGAGAAATCAATTTGCTAAAGCTGAAAAACAGATCCGCGACTACTTTGATATCCTTAACTCAGAGTTCGCTCCAAAATCTGTCACTATCAATCCAACTGATCGACAGTTTAAGGACATGAGTAAAATTGCGAGCACTAACAGCATCGATAATATTAAGCTTGCAATCAAACAAATTTATACAAACTTCGATTTTATTGCACCGATAAGAAACCTGCCTGGACTGGTTAGAGTTAAAGCAAGGGAGTTACAAACTTGATATGAAGACTAATAACTTATTAGAGCTCACCCATCTGGATGGGCTTTTTGTCGTATCAAAAATAGAATTAAGAATATTAATAACATATTTTCCAAAATTAAAGTTATCCACATTACACAAAAAGTATAGTCAACAATTTAACTTATCTGAGAAGTCTACAACATTAATAGTTTATGTTACATTTCATGTGGTTATTTTCGTATTATCTTTTTCGAATAATCTACCATAAACTATTGATTTTATAGCATATCACGAACCAAGTTTTACCTACTGTGTTTACAATGTTTACTTTGTTCTTGTATACATTGTCTTGATTCATATACTTTATTTTATTTACTGATCTGAAAAATATAATAAAAACTGTCAAAAAAAAACAGGGTTCCTTATTTAGAACCCCGTTCCATTTTACGTAAAATTTTTTTTTGGGTTTTTCCATGCATTATAAATGCAATACCCTTTCTTTGATTTCCTGCGTTCTACCCTGATTCCAGAACTGCGTACCGATGTATCCGCAAGTACGACGAGCCACGCTCATTTTATTCTGATCACGGTTTCCGCATTTCGGACATTCCCAGATAAGCTTATGGCTGTGTTCATCTTCGACAATCTGGATTTCTCCGTCATATCCGCATTCCATACAGTAATCACTCTTCGTATTCAGTTCCGCATACATGATATTATCATAGATGAATTTGACCACTGATAATACTGCAGGAATGTTATTCTGCATATTTGGAACCTCAACATAGCTGATTGCACCACCCGGAGAAAGAGGCTGGAACTCTGATTCGAATTTCAGCTTTTCAAACGCGTTGATCTTTTCCCTTACACAAACGTGATAACTGTTTGTGATATAGTTGTGATCAGTTACGTCCTTAATGATGCCAAAACGTTTCTGCAGACACTTTGCAAATTTGTATGTGGTAGACTCAAGAGGAGTTCCATATACACTGTAATCAATGTTCTCCGCAGCTTTCCACTTTGCACAGGCATCGTTAAGATACTGCATTACAGCTTTTGCAAATGGCATTCCCTTTTCAGTTTCTGTATGAGAAACTCCAAGCATGCGCCTACAGGTTTCACACAGACCGGCATAGCCAAGGGAAATGGTTGAATAGCCATTATATAACAGCTTGTCAATTGGCTCCCCCTTTTTCAGACGGGCAAGTGCTCCATGCTGCCACAGAATCGGTGCAACATCTGACGGTGTTCCAAGAAGACGTTCGTGGCGGCATCTTAATGCACGGTGGCATAATTCAAGACGCTCATCCAGAATTTTCCAGAATAAATCCATATCTCCATCAGAGGAGCATGCCACATCGACAAGGTTGATGGTTACAACACCCTGGTTGAATCGTCCATAATATTTATGTCCTTTCTTCCAGTTTCCGGCATTTGCAACATTTTCCTCGCAGCGGTCTACCGTTAAGAAGCTGCGGCAGCCCATAGACGGATAGCAGAATTCCTCACCCTGGTCATTGGTCTTAATAGACTTCATGACCTTTTCCGAGATGTAATCCGGAACCATACGCTTTGCAGTACACTGTGCTGCAAGCTTCGTAAGATAATAATATTTAGAATCTTCATGGATATTATCCTCTTCGAGCACATAGATGAGCTTTGGAAATGCAGGTGTAACAAAGACTCCCTGCTCATTCTTTACGCCCTTGATTCTCTGGTGCAGCATTTCTTCAATGATTGCAGCCAAATCATCTCTAGTCTGTCCCTCCGGCACTTCGTCCAGATACATAAATACCGTAACGAAAGGTGCCTGTCCGTTTGTTGTCATCAAGGTAATCACCTGATACTGGATCATCTGCACCCCGCGGTTGATTTCCTCGCGCACCCGCATTTCGGTAGATGTTTTCACCTGCTCGTCTGTGTACTCCATACCGTTTGCTTCAAATTCCGCAATTACCTGCTTGCGGAATTTCTCACGGCTGATCTGTACGAACGGAGCCAAATGTGACAGAGTAATCGTCTGTCCACCATACTGTGAACTTGCCACCTGAGCAATCCCCTGTGTTGCAATATTGCAGGCAGTAGAAAAACTATGTGGTGTATCAATACCGGTTCCACTGATAACAGTACCATTCTGGAGCATATCCTCTAAGTTTACCAGACAACAGTTGTGCATATGCTGTGCGAAATAGTCCGCATCATGAAAATGAATTAATCCCTCTTCATGTGCCTGCACAATATCCGGAGGAAGTAAAAATCTCTTTGTAAGATCCTTACTGACCTCTCCAGCCATATAATCACGCTGGACACTGTTGATAGTCGGGTTCTTATTAGAGTTTTCCTGTTTTACTTCCTCATTATTTCTTTCAATGAGGGACAGAATCTGCTCATCTGTTGTATTTGACTTACGGGCAATTTCTCTTTTATACCGATAAACGGTATAATTTCTTGCCAGCTTATACAGACCGGCTTTCATGAGTTCCTGCTCGACAGCATCCTGGACATCTTCAACGCCAAGAGCATGTTCTGTAGAGTCTACCAACTCCTCCACCCGCTTTGCAACAGCTTCAGCATCACCTCTGGATGCACGGTCGAACTCATCTACAGATGAATTCGCCTTCTGGATCGCCTTTAAGATTTTTTCCGGGTCAAAAGCAGCTTCTGATCCGTTTCTTTTAATTATATTTCTCATAGTTACATATCTCCTTTCATTTCGAAAATTTTGTTTACATTAGGAATATGAGATAAAAAAACATTTCTGTACGAGAAAAATTACCCGGCACAGATAATGCACCGGGTAAAGAAAAGGGGTACAAGATACAGGGAAATCCCTGTACCTCATTAATATGTAACAGAAAAATTCCGTGAAGTCTCACACGACCGAGGTTGCGTGCTTCCATACCCGTTTTTCTGGGGCATGGACTCGCTGACTGAAGATACAGTGAAAAGAAGAAGTGACGTTTGCTCTCTTTTTCTTACACAACTTTTCTGCCATTTCTTTTGAATCCTGTATCTCTTTCTCTGTAAAACTGTTGTCCCCTTCAAAAGAGTATTGCTGGCGGATGATATGGACATCGACCTGATACCGGCTTATAAGAAACCAGGATTTGTGTTCGTTGACAGAGACGGAAATGGTATCTCCGGTTTTTAACTGATCTCCGAAATTTTCCGTACCCCCAATCGTTTCCCTTGTCTTTGCAAAGAAAAACGGGCTTTCGGTAAACGAAAAACTGTCGGATACGGTCATGGTATTGATGGTGCAACGTTTTTTCCCGATCCCCTCTTTATTCCATTTGATGGAATTCTCCGGAGCGTAAAAGGTCTTATCTCCCGCAATCTCCATGGTAAATGCGTCATACATATAGCCGTCAATACACTTTGTCCCCGTGCGGGTGACATCCACAAGCTGCACCGCCGTCTGCGTTTGGTAGCCGGCTTCCGAAACTTGCGAAATGTCATGGTAAAACCCAGCCAGAATACACAAAATGAGGCAGACGGCGCCAAGGATGTCGCAAAGGGAAAGAAAAAAATCAAGGAAAGATGTTTTTTCCGGAAGTGCATCTGTTTTTTCTTCAGGATTCTTTTCCGGTTCCTTTTTTAATTTTCTCTCTGGTATTCGCCCCGGTTTCCTCTCCAGTTTCTTCTCTGGTTTCTTCTTTAGCTCCCCTGTTAATTCTTTTCCGGGCTTTCCCTCCGGTTTTCCGTCACGTACAGTCCGTGCCCGCCTTGCCTTTTCTTTCCGATCTGGTTTACGTTCCATGCCGACAACACGGATTTCCAGAAGATCATCAGGAATTACCCCTTTGTTATTTACCTGCGGCTGCTGGATGACACCATTCCGCTTTTTCTCCCGTTTCTTCTTCTTTCTGCCCGCCCTTTTCTTTAGAGGAGAAGGCGGCACATAGTTACTCATATATTTTTTGTAATCTGAAGGTATCCCCATATGTCGTACTCACACGGCTTCCCGTTCCTTTCTTTCCTGATATGGTATATATTGAGCCATTTGAAAAATCGTCAAAGAAAATAGCGGAAAAATTTCAAAAAAAAGAGGACACTGCAGTTTGCCCTCTTTTTTTCTTCTGATATTTCTTGTTACGCAACCGGAAAAACTTCGTTGGCCTGCAGGATCTGGTCAATCTGGTCAAAGAGCTTCACCTTGCAGACATTGGCATCCACTTCAAAATCAAAGGCACCGGAGTCATAGAATTTATCGAATTCCTCCGATTCACTGGCAAGACGTTCCTTGATCTTTTCCGGATCATCCCCGCGGAGTCTGGCACGTTGGCGGATTGCTTCTTCTGGCAAATTCATGTAAATAACAATGATCTCCGCATTGAGGTTATCTGCATGTCCCCTCATCCAGTCTATGCCATCGGGATTTAAAATATAGGTTGCTGTTTCCGCATCCCCAATACTGGATAGGGTTGCACAGTACCGGATGCCGGTTTTAGGAAATTTTGTCCATGCGATAAGATCGTCGTGCTTTTCCAGTTCATCCATCTCCTGATCGGAGACAAAATAGTGCTGCACACCATTCTTTTCATATGACCGCATTTCCCGGGTGGAGTAGCTGACGACCGGCTTAATACCATATCTCTGCTTCATATAGTTGCAGACCGTGTCTTTCCCTGTTGATGTTTTGCCGATTACAACAAATAGTTTTCTCTTTCTGGTTTTGTTTCTGTTTCCCATAAAAATACTCCTTTCAGTTTAAAAAAATTGTTTACACCACCAATATGAAATGCAGAAATATTTTTCTGTCTCATATTAATGATGAAACGTAAACCATGGATTGAAAGGAGATTTGCTATGTTAATAAAGAAATATCTTGAACTATTAAATATTGGATCAAATGAAGCAATTGGAACATACGCTTTCACGGGAGACTACGATGAGTACAGCTTTATCATTCCAAAAGACCAGTCGATCGACCGGATCGATATTGCCGGTTGTATTGAGGAAACACTGCACCGTATCCTTAACAATGGCGGAACAGAAACGGACATCCGTTCCATTCTTGGCGCACGCAAACGCGATTCCCTGAATATGGAAGTCTTTGAGGAAGATGAGTTAACAGACATCGATCTCGGCTACGTCCTTCCGGGAATGCTGCTGTATGCCTCTTCTGATCCTGGAAAATTCGACACAGAAGCGTAAGAAAAATCCCCTGATTCCGACATCCGGTTTCGGGGGATTTTCTTTGCAGAAACGTCCGCACAAAAAAAAGAAGCCCAGATTTTTTTCATCCGAGCTTCTTAAATACGAAGACAAAAATACATTTTAAATTTCCTTTCTCACATTAAACTGACTGCGATGCAAGTTAATCAAGAATGAATACTAAGATAATTAAAATAATCAGTGTCATATGTCATACCCCCCCTCTGTGGTAAAAAAATGATCAATCGTTACGGAAAAGATTTTTTATCACCCTCTCACCTTACATATTGCGCCATTTTAAAAATCGTCAAAAGATTTTGTAAACTTTTTGAAAAAATCCCCCAAAAAAATAAGGGCGGAAAATTCCGCCCTTAAAAGGTGGTGTTAATATACGGTTCTTACGCCATTTTTTGTAAGTCCGCGTCTCCTTGCCTCTTCCGCAGATAAAACAAACACACCCCAGTCGATACCCACAATATACTCGCCTGGATGTTTCTGGTGGAGGTATTCTTTTGTCATGTCGAAAAGTACGCCGTGCATCTTATCGATTGCATTGTGCGAAAACTCATCTTCGTACTCATCTTCTTTCATGACACGGTGTACCGCATCCGATTTTCCTTCCTCAATTTCCCTGATTAACCTTTCGTATTCCTCCCTAACAATTTCCTCGTCCATCTCTTTTTCCCTCCTTTGTACAAGCAACTGTAGAATGATCCTTTATGCCTTCTTTATACATATTAAGCCATTTGAAAAATCGTCAAAAGAAATCACAAAGTTTTTAAAGTTAAGGTCCGGAAGTTTTCTCATCTCATATTACAGATGTAAACAGTTTCAACATCGAAAGGAGATTTGTAACTATGAGAAAAAATATGAATTTTACACCGGAGGAATTAACTCCTCCAAATACCTGTTATGCCGATATGCACCACGTTGCGCTGGATGTCAAAAAAGGCATCAATGAACAGATCAAGCTGGTTGCAGGAGAAGACGGAAAGACATTTTCCATCATCAGGGGAAGGGAAGGTGTGCGTGTAGGGCTGCAGAAAGCACACGCGATTGGACCATACCCGATTGAAGAATTCCAGAATGAGTATGGAAAGCTCATTAGAAGAGGATTCCGTCTGACATTCGACAGGGCACCGTCAGAACTTGTTGTAAAAGGAAACGGGAAATACAAGAAGATGCCGGATGTGGATACAGAAGACATCGTATCAAGCCTCGTTGAAGTGTCCAGACAGGCATTTGAGGATTATTATACCGTAGATACCAAACGTATTACGGATATTCCCCAGATTTCCATTGACACCGCCAGAAATATGCTGCTCGTCATGGAGAAGAACTTAAAAACAATGTCAGTAAAGGAATTTAATGACAGCTTATGCATTGTGTATGAGGTTCTTCCGAGACGTATCGACAACCTTTGGAAATTGGTCGCACGGAAACCGAAAGATTTCCAGACAATCATCAAGCGGGAGACAGACGCAATCAACCTTATGGAAGAAAAAATTGCTGAGGCAAGAAAGGGAATTGTCTCTTCTGCAAAGGAAACTATCTGTGATGCGCATGGAATTGAAATGCGCCCTGTAACCGCAGAGGAAAAAGCCGAGATCATGGACATGCTCCATGGAAATGCTGGCGGCGGGGATACTTACGATAATCGCAACCGTTATAAGAGAGCATGGAAGGTCACAAACTGGGAAACAAGAAAAAATCTGAATGATTTCTGCGAAAAACGTGGAATTACCGGATATGATAACGGTCTGACAAGACTCTTCCATGGATCAGGTACGGAAAACTGGTGGTCAATCATGATCAACGGTCTGGTACTTCGTCCAAATGCTGCGTATTGCGGCTCTGCGTTTGGACATGGAACGTATTTTGCCCCATCATCCCAGAAGTCATTTAGCTATACGTCTGGGTCAAATTTATGGCGCGACAACTCCGGACACGTAGGTTCTATTTTCCTTGGAATCTTTGATGTCGCAACCGGAAAACCGTATGACATTTACAGAGAAGGGAAAGGGACTCCGGATAATGAAGCACAGCTTCATGCAATCAGTCCGGATTATGACTGTCTGTGGGCGTATGGAGGAATCAATTACTTATGTCACGATGAGGTCGTTGTTTACAACGAGCATCAGAGTTCCATCAAGTATCTGATCGAGTACCAATAGAAAAGAGAAAAATTAAGGGACTGCTGAAATGTGGTTCCTTTTTTTGTGTGTAGAATACATCATTTTGTATCTGGTACTCCAATAGCATATCCTGCATTTCTTCGCTTCCCACACAACATTTTTTTCTCATCTCATATTCCTGATGTAAACAAATTTAAAATTCGAAAGGAGCTACTACTATGGCAAAAATTTTAAAAAGAGACTTATCCAAAGAGGCATTCTGTGAAAACAGAGGAAAGTACTCATTTGGAGAGATTGAGACAAAATCGGAAATTTCCAACTCGTTGACAATATACTCTATCGTTACGGAAACGATCAAGGGTATTTTATCCGGAGAATATGATTCCAGCGAGGCATCGAACATCATTGACACGGCTGGACAGCTTTCCACACTTCCTGCGGAAGATGAAGCAATCAAAGCTAGTGCAAAAAGAATGGTAAAAACATTCTTCACACTGACACATGGAGAAAAGCCGGTATCGGTGATTACTTCGCCAGTTACAGTAACACTTCCGTACAGTGGGGATGAAATTGATATCCGCCCAGATCTGATATATGACGATGGGGAAACACTTACTGTCGCATATATCAAAACAGGAAAGAGTTATGTGCTTGGGAATGAATTTCTTCCAACCATGTACAACGCAATCCTGTATGGCAGAACCCTGGTTCCGGAGAATGAATCCCGTACAATCGCCTGCTCCTACATCGAGGTGAATATCGGGAAAACACAATCTATTCAGGATGACGTCTGGCCGCTTCCGGAGGGGATCACGTCCGAACAGGATGACAAGGCGAAAGCCGAGTATGAAGAACGCCTCCAGGGAATTACCTGTGAAGGAAACGACTGCAAGTACTGCCCGGGACGTTTTGAATGCCAGTACAAAGCACCTGCACTTGCGCTTGATGTTACACACGAGCGCAAGGTTACGAAGGTGAAGCTCTCTTCCGCGCAGGAGGATGTAGTACACCACATGAGCGGAAACGCGCTTGTAATCGCCGGACCTGGTGCCGGAAAGACAGAGTGTATGTGCCAAAACGTGCTGTATACACTCGGAAAAATGGTGGAAAACGGAGTTGATCCGATCGAAGCGTTACACAGCTTTCTTCTGATCACATTTACGGAAGCCGGGGCAAACGAGATGAAGGGACGTTTAACGTTCCGTCTTTTAACCCAGGGTATCGAAGCAAATGGGGAAAACCGGAAGATCGCAGCATCAACGGACGATGTGAAAGCAATGACTTTTAACAGTTACGCTTTTGACATTGACAAGATGTTCTGGCAGGAACTTGGCTACTCCAAAGAGCTGGCAGTAATCGAGAACACCGAACGCGGTGCAATCATCCAGAATCTTTTAACAGACAGCCCGGTCGATGGACTCAGATATGAGAACGCTGTAGCACGGGGAGGAGCAATCCTTTTCGTTGGAAAGTGTTTTGAGTTCCTGAAATCCGGAAAGGTCGATCTGGAAGCTGCCGGTGTCGCGGATGCACTCCGTGACGAGTTCTACTCGGACAAGACCATGAGTGGATTAGGCAAGAAGGAACCGGACTGGAACGGGATCGTTGATTTATTCAATAATTACTGTGAATGTCTGAAGGTAGAAGGCCTGATGGAATTTGCAGACCAGGAACCAGCGGCACTGAAAATGATTGATGCTCACCCTGAGATTTTAACAAATCTTGGATACGTCCATATCATTGCTGATGAGTTTCAGGATTCTTCACCGCTCCAGATGGAGTTCATGAAACGGTTCGCAAAATCCGGCATCGTGAAAAATGGCGGATCTCTGATGGCTGTCGGTGACGATTTCCAGTCTATTTACGGATTCCGTGATGCTGACCCGGACAACATGCTCAAGTTCTACGAGCGTCTGGATGAAACCGGAGAAACATTCTTCTTGACGGACAATTACCGTTCTGTACAGAATGTTGTAAACTTTGGAAACCGCGTGATCGCAAGAAACGTAAACAAGGTTGACAAAGTAATCACTACAACACGCGAGGAAGGTGATCCTGTTATTTTAAAACCGTTCTACAGAAATGAGACGGAATTAAAATATATCGCATGGAAGATTAAACTCCTGATCGAACAGGATGGAGTTGCACCGGAAGATATCGCATTCCTCTCCTATCGCCGTCTGACCGTGCAGAAAATGGCGGCACTTCTTACGGAAATCAATGTGCCGGTTGTCGTAAAGATTCCTACATCCGTTGCAGAAGATCCAAATGTAGCAGCTGTGGAAGCATTATCAAAAGCAATCGAAGAGCCAGGCTCTACAGAGTTATATCTTCAGTATCTGGTCGCAAAGTACAACGGTCACCTTTACGGTGATTGGCGTACAAAAGATGATATCCAGAAAGAAATAGAAGAAATGAGAATGGTATTCTCAGGCTTTTCTTATATGAGTTTTGAAGAACAGCGTATGCAGTTCCATAAATTCGTAGATGTTCTGGATACCAGAGATGAGATCTTTGATTACTTCAAGCAGAAATGCTACAGCAAAGAAGATTTCGTTGAGGAGATCGACTTCATTGACAAGTTTACACGCTTCGGTCAGGAAGAAGAAAGAAAGATGTCGCAGGAATACGCAGGTGTCACATTAACAACTGCACACTCTTCCAAAGGTCTCGAGTGGGAGTATGTATTCGCTTCCATTTCTGATTATGATAACAAGGTTATCAATAAGAAGAAAGCAGATGACCCGGAGGTTGAGGAAATCAGACGTCTTGAATTCGTAGCTTTCACCCGTGCTAAAGACCACCTGATGGTGACAAGCACCTACGAAGCGTGGAATGAGCCAAAGAAAGATCCGGAATCAGGAAAGACGATCGGCAGAGATATTGGTTACAACCGGTTTCTGCAGGAACTGATGGAAAATGAGGATATGGAATATATCCCGGTTGATCCAAACGAAGCGTTAAGGGAAAAGCATAAAGCTGCCGTCAGCAAAACAAATGCCAAGAAAGCCGCTGAAAAGCGCAAGGCAAATGCCGAAAAGAAGGATAAGGTAAAGATGGCAAGACTTCTCGCAAAGAAAGAGACCGGACATATTCTTACCCTTGTAGAACAGGATACCCTTGCGAAACTGCAAAAAAAATACAACAAAAAGAAATAAAATTATGAGCCGTCAGTTTTGACGGCTCATTTTGTTACTTTGATTTTAAATATCCATACCGGTTTTTAATCGACCGGAGGCTCTGGAACATCATCCGGAGAGATGTGCAGTGTTACATTAATCTCAACGATTTCTCTGATTGCCTCATCTGTCTCATCATCTTCGCTGCCGATAAAATTGATCCGGGGCCCTGCAATCTCCTGTTTCTGCTTATATTTCAGATCATTTTCCTTTTTGTACCGTGTGCCGGTAAGATAAGGAGTGAGGTGTTCTTTAATATAGGTGATCGCCCGATGGTAAATTGCTTCAATCTGGTTTTTCTTCATGCCAGTTTTTTTGGCAACATCCATCACACTCATAGGAGAGAGACACAAATCATCGCAGTTAAGGTCAACGCCAATGATCATACAGAAAATCTCACGTTCCGGGTCTTTCAGATCGTGGATGATGGAATAAATCTTTGACTGCGTTTCATGCGCAACCGCAGCTTCCTCCGGAATCCACTCCCTTCTCGGCGAACTGATTTCATCCGTATCATCAAGATTCTGAGACTGTTCAAGGGCTTTTTTAATTCCAAGCGTTGTAAAGATGCGCTCGTAACTCATGCCAGTCAATACAGAGGAAAGCTGGACAACATCTTCTTCATCACCGCCCCTGTCCCGCACAATCGCTGCGGCATTTGCAACACGCCGGACGTCATTACTGACGGATGGTTTTAAGTTACGCAGACGGTTGCTGTTCTTGAACTCAGAAATTGCGTGGGAAAAAGAATGACTGAAATAAGTAAGTGGAGCACTTTTCTCAGGGTCGTATTTTGGGGCATCCTTATCAAACTGCATATAGCAGTCATTCATCATGGTTTCTGTGTTCCGGCGGCGTTCTTCGGAATCAACTGATTTTACATAGCTGGATGCTGTTTCCGATATAAGCTTTAAGATATAACTCTGTAAGCAGTCGAAAAGAACGTGCTTTGCATACTGAATATTTTTGATGGTAAAATTTTCGAATTTTCCTCCGGCGATTTCGCCAAGAAGCTTTTTGGTGTTTTCATTATTGTAACTCTTTTTCTCATCATCCATATTCCGGATGCTGTGCCCGGTTACCCACATTTTTCCACAAAGGAATACCGCTTCCCGCTGTTCATCCAGATCGTTACTTTTCACCATCCTGTGAATTGCATCAACAATTTCGAGAATCTGTTCATCGGACAAATGATCATCTTTGCTGAACTCTTCTCTTGATCCTGAATAATCATACATATTTTTAATCTGCGGTACAGAAATGTACCGTACCGCCCTCCTCTCTTAAAACACATTATTTTCTTAGTGGAAAACCGGATGCCTTTTGACGAAAAACCGCCGTAAGAATGCCTTCGGCATTTTCCTCAGTCACGTAAATACAGCAGGTTCTTCCCAAATAGGAACAGAACCCGTTGAAGATACGAAGTTCATCCGTTTCTTCCGTTTTTTTAATGTATTCCCCTAACAATGAATACAATTTACTTGTTTCCATAAGTTGCACCTCGCGAGATTACACCTGTTTCATTGTATTATTCCTGTGTGTTTTCTGTCTGAGTCTTGGAGGATTCCGGCCAGCTTTTTCTTCCAACTACCTCAGAAAATTCATCTACAAAAGTAACCTGTCCGGAATTGATGCCACACTCTTTTGCAACACTGATGATAGCATCATAATCTGTTTGCTGCGGATCTTCGCACACGGTCACAAAAGCAAGGTAATAACCGTCTTCTGTTTCCCGGACGACAATTGATGTTGCATCGCTTTTGTATTTTTCAGGAAGCTTATTTTCCATATCGACAGAAAGTAAATCCTGCTTGGAATATTCTTTACATACATAGACACCATTCTGAATGGTCACTTCTCCTAAAGTAGAAGTAAGGTTTCCATCGCTGTCTATTTTTCCATACCACGCTGTGGGATTTTCCCCATCTGGCATTTCGGCACCCGGAAACTGAATACCGGTTCCATCTTCAAATAGGATCTCCGCATAGTCCCCGACAGCATCGGAAAGAAAAGATTTAATCTTCTCTGCTTTCTCCCGGTCACTTAAAGAGTCAAATTTGGATTTCTTCATCTGTTCCGCTTTGTTTTCAACTTTCCCCGCCATCGGATCCTCGAAAATTTCACTTTCCAGCTGCGCTTTTTCCTGATTGTTTCTGATTGGGATTTTTGCAAACATATAGATTACGAAAATCATCCACAAAAGAGACAGGGCACATACAGCATACCGGATTTTCTTTGGTGGTCCAAACTCATCTTTCAAATACATTATAATCCCCACAGGGGGAAACAAAATTAACATAAGGTATCTCATTTTTTCTTTCTTCCTCCATTTCTTGTTTTTGATGATATATATAAACAGATTAACTGCCTGCGCGTGTGGCAGGAATCTGGTAATTATTGTCCTCTTAAGCAACTGGCAAAATCCTGCGGAAGAAAACCGCAGGATTAAGCCTGATTTTTAACAGTATATGATTAAGTTAATTTATTGCAGAATGTTCGGAATGTTATGTTTTTCGAGAATGGACGTAAATTCTTCATGGTCAACTCCAGCAATAATAATGTTTTCATAGGAATCCGCAACCCGGTCGAGGAGTGTAAGCAGGTGGTCGAAATTCTCTGCGTCCAGCTTGTCTACATTGTCCAAAAGAAGAACCGGGATATTTGCAATTCTGTGTAGCAGATCTGTAACCGTCAGAAAGGCAAGCATCTTTTCACCTTCGGAAAGTGTTTCATAATCACGGCCATTTTCTGTATCAACATCCCCATTAACACAATATGAAATGGAAATTCCGTTATCATTTTTAAAGATTACACGGATTCCGGTTTCTGTCTCCGCTTTGCTGGCGGCGTCAGTTAATGTTTTTATGTATTTGCCAAGCAGATTCCGGGAAACGATACCTTTTTGTGAGAACTGCTTCGCAATAAAATCAGCAAGATAGAATAGTTTCTTGCGCTCCTTGATTTTTTTTACAATCTGCATCTGCTGTACCTTTAACTCATTATTTTTAAGAACATTTGACAGGAAGGTTTTTCTCTGCTTTTCTTCGTCTTTTAACTCTTCCACTTTCGGTTTTTCAATCTTTTCCGGAAGCGCTTTTTGCATGGATTCGATTTCCGTCTGCATTTTAGTTTTCTTCTCTGCCAGCGAAAGTTCGGATAACACTTTGTCACGTTCTTCCTTTAATGTTTCCATTTTTTTCGTACACTTTTCAATTTCAGCTTTCGCAGCATCAATTTGACCTTTAACAGAGCTCTTTGTTTCCGTCATATCTGTACAGCATTTGATATCAACACCATTGCAGGAAAGCGGACAGACACCAGTTCCCATCTTGTCGTAAAGCGGCTGCAGTGCAGACACAGTACTTTTTGCAGCCGCGATCGAAGCGTTTAATTTATTTCCCTTCTCAAAAAGCTGATTCTTTTCTGCTTTGACAACATCGAGGCTTCTTACTTCTCCCAGCTTTGCAACCTCTTCCAGTTTTTTCTGAATGGACTTTAAGGTAGCTTCTCTTGTTACATTCATGCGCTCGTAATTTTTCAGAAGCTTTTGCCCCTCTGTGTACAACGCTTCTTTCTTAATAAGAGAATCGTATTCTTCTTTTGCTTCTTCCGCAGACGGAATTTCTGCATTACCAAGATCAGCCAGATGAATAGACGAATAGGTGGACTCCATTCCTTTAATCTCTGCCCTAAGACCGCTCGTTTTCTTCTTGTACTCAGATGCAATGGATTCGGCATCCTGCCACATGATGTGGTCCGGAAAACGTACCTTATTAATATCTTCTTTGTTAAAGTCAGTCGTTTCCCCAGCCTCTTTCGTAAGAAGCTCTTTTACTTCTGAAGAAGTAAGCTCATCATCCGCGAACGATAACAGAATTTTACCGGCATTTTCTGCAAGGCTTTTTTCGATATCCTTCGAGGATAAAATTTTAAGATTATCCTTTGTCGTCTCAAGGCGCGACGCAAGATCAATCTGGATACGGTTGCCCGGGGTTTTCTTTCCATCAATCCATCCAGTCATAACGCTTCCCGTCTCTGTCTTCTTAAGCTGCCGGTCGATCGTAACGGTATCCGTCTGGATACGCACCGCCGAGTTGTCAACACCACGCAGCATTGCAGAAGATGTCTTCTCTCCTCCGATTGCCAGTTTCAGAGAATTGATTACAGAACTTTTTCCGGCCCCGTTCTTTCCAAAAAGCCCGACAATACGCGGGGACAGATCATATTCAACATCTCCTTTTACACCATACATATCTTTAATTCTTAATTTGTTTATTTTCATATTTTTCTCCTTCTAAGTGTGAGCATATTGTTTTCATCTCATATATTGCGCCATTTGAAAAATCGTCAAAATAATTTGCAAATATTTTTATTTTTTCAAAAAAAATAAAGGTACACTTCTGTACCTTAAAATAAAACAAAAAAAATAAGGGTACACTTCTGTACCCTTATTGAATATAATTATGCAATAAACAAAGAACCAATTTTTTTAATCAGCTTTTTATACTCTTTCGCTTCCTTACTTGTAAGCATTACATTTCCGTCCTTATCGAATAAGGATTTAATTTGTGTAATGTCTGCATTAAAATCATCGATGGAAAAAGGAGTCTTCTCGTCTTTCTTGTTTTTATAATCATCAATATCATTTGCTTTAACGGTTGTGTTATTAACTAAAAGGTCATCTGCTAAGGTCTTTTGCTCTTCAGCATTTAATTCCTTAACTGCTTTGTCCGCAACGGCGATTGACAATTTATCATCCTTTACTGCATCCAGTAATTCCGGAACTGCATTCTTTTGAACATGGGAAAATTTTTGTAATTGACCATGGCTTAAGTTTGCAGTCTCTTCGAGAATATCCATAGTTTTCCTTCCTTTAATTTGGATTTTTGGTACGTCCTTTCCTATCACATCATCAGACTCCGATAAATCCTTTGGATCAAGGTATTCAATCCCTTGATCCCGAAGTTCTTTTATAATTCTTTCCCAACATTCAAATTCCTTCATTTTATCCCCATCACTATATTTGCGAGACTCCTTGTTTGTGGCAATTATCGCAAAAAGCTCCTTACTTTCCAAAGACAATGGCAGGTCGATTTTATCTGGATCGCTAATTACGCAAGGAATAAGGGTATATTTATTCCACTCAGGAGCATCTTCTGCTTCAATCAGAAGATCAATTGCTGCCAGCCGCCTTTCTCCTCCAAGTAACATATAATTCCCGTCCGGTAATTTTCTCACATCCAGAGGAGCCTTCATTCCATAAGAATGCATAGACATGGCTAAAGATTTAATCCCTTTAATTGAGTAATTATTTTTAGGGTTTGTGCAAAGCTTGTTCCGTGGAATGTTGTAAACCTGCATCATGATAGAATCTTGATTTATAAGCCCAGCCCCGACCTGCATCTTATCCTCAATCTCCCTGTTTGTTATTAGTTCTGTATTTTCTTTTGTATTGACCTGAGTATCAACAGTCACCGTACCATTTACTGCAGCGCTCGCACCGCGAATGGAATCTAATCCAAATTTTTTCTTTGCCATTATTTTTTCTTCCTTTCTAGGTTACACTTCTGTAACCATAATTAATGGTTAGTAGTATTGTATATATTTAAAACGTTTCATTACCATGATTTAATATATATTCTGTGAGTTTTAAGTATTCTTTTGTAACCTTGCTATTAGGACTATACTCAAGCAGTGGTTCCTGCGTTAAAGTACATTCTTCCATATCCTTGCTTGTGCTGATACTAACTGGCATAATATATTTCCCAAAATACTGTTCCAGTAATGCATATACTGATTTGGAAACGTTTTTACGACCGTTCCACTGTGTAAAAAACATTCCACCAATCTTCAAATTTGGATTAAAGGATTTTACGGTATTAAACAGGTTCATGATAATTCCAACACCCAGGAGAGATCCACCATCGCATCGAAGTGGAATATATAATTCATCTGCAGCATTTAATCCGTTAATATTAATAATAGAAACAGAAGGACTTGTGTCGATAATGCAGTAGTCATACTCATCTTTTATCTTCGATAAATGATTTTGAAGCTTAAACTGTTGCGGGACAACAACCTGTGCTTTCATAGCTTCTTCTGCTTCAGAAAGTGTCAGACAACTTGGAATAATGTCTAAATTTTCATAAGAAGTGTGAACAATGCAATCATGAATGTCTGCGCTATCATCTTTAAAAAGCTTTTCAATTCCTTTTTCTGCAAAATCCTTTTTCCCAAGATAAACACTTTCAAAAATTGAAACAAAATCAATTTCGCTGAACATTACACTACTATTCATCTGCGGGTCGAGGTCAATTAAAAGCACCTTCTTCTTAAATTTTGTTGCCATCATATGTACAATGGTTGTCGTAGATGCTGTCTTGCCTACTCCGCCTTTGTTGTTCAAAAATACTATTGTTTTCATAATCGTGTTCCTTTCTCTTTTAAATCTTATGTAATATGCGACATGTAAAGGCTAAGTCTATTTTCCATTGCCACCATTTTAATATTTTTTCAGGCTCATGGCAATAATAAAATGGGCATTAGGTTACATTTCTGTAACCTTATTTTGTCTAAATGACGAAATTAGACTTTTTATCCTTTACAATACACATATTACGCCATATATAAAATCGTCAAAAGATTTTGCAAACTTTTTAAAAAAATTTCAGGTTACACAAGTGTAACCAAGGCACATTTCGCCGACAACATTTTTCAAAAATCATGAAAAGATTGCAAGGTTACACTTGTGTAACCTTGCTGTGCAAAAGTGCAATGTTAAAAAAAGCAAAAACAAAGATCGAAAATTGCTTCGTTTGAATTTTACAGGGAGACAAAGATCGACTATATTTCTGTGTATAGATAAGCCAAACATTTAAAACTGCAATTGAAAATATTTTAAGGTTACACTTGTGTACCATAAATTTATGAAGAGGAAAATAAGGGTCAATCAGATTGATTACAAATAAATTTAATTGATTCCGTAATCAGAAAGGAAAATTCTCACTCACTTCACATCTGAAAAAATACAAACTATCGCTCTTGTATTTGAAAGATATAGCGCGAAAGTAGGTACACAAGTGTAACCTTGTCCCATCAGTGATACAATTAGGGCAACCGATGTTGGTCAAGTTATTTTTCGCGCGGTTAAGAATCCATCTCATCACTAAAGCACGATACTTTTATTTTGTACAAAACACTCCGAAACATAAGGTTAAACAAGTGTAACCTTAAATTAATCGGCGAGGAGAAACAAACTTGTAAGACAATGTTTGATGAAAGCAATTCAGATTCCATCTAAACCAACCTTACCTTATTAAGAAACCTTCTTATTTGTTTAAACTTATTCGCATTGTTTAGCCAGTAAAATAAATGATAAAAAGCAGGTTACACAAATGTAACCTTAAAGTACATGATGCAAATCGAAGATGAACCTCACAAAAATAATCGCATTTACATCAGGCAGAAGCTCGGAAAAGTAAAGCTGTAGAAATCGAACTGGAGGCAACTACGTTCATGTAGTAAGAAAGTGTAGTAAGAAAGAGACGAGAAGAAAATGAGGGAAAGGGTAGGAAAGCAGCCATCAAAAAAAGCAAAGATACAACTATTTAAAAATTAAAATACAGACAAATACTTAAAAACACTGAATTTTATAAAATAAAATACCACGTATACCGTGGAAAATAGAAAAATGGCGATTTTCCGTGAAACATTTTGCTTTCAATGGAAATTTAGAAAATAAAATAATTGACATATAGAACCATTGAAGATAAACTGATATTAAGATATTTTATACCACGTATACCGTGGTAAAAATAAGAAGTAAAAACGATAAACTAAAACCGTGAAACATTGAAGATAAAATAATGATAACAAAAGGAGAATGACAAATTTATGAAACCAAGAGCTAAAATTATTCCGGATAAACTATTCTTCAAGCTATGGAAAGCCGCAAATGAAGGGTATGATAAACATAATTACATCAGCAACTTTACCTCTTCTACGAGTGTAGATTTCGTTGATTTTAAAAACAAATATGGCATCTACTACGAGGAAGCCACAGAAATGCTTAGTAACATTTATGAAGCTGCCAACATGCCTTTCGATGAACTTATTAAAAAAACGGGAAAGAAGAAGAGCCAGATACGGGATATCTTCTGCATACCACAGAGAACAGTCGAAGACTGGTGTTACGGGAAGGCAAAACCGAACCAGTCAATCAAACTTATGATCTTAAGGAAGTTTCATCTCCTCCACCTTGGAAAATACATTCATGTGCAGTCTGAAATTGAATTTGCGGAGTTAAAGCCACGGGTTTATAAAAAACGCGAGCTTCCTGAAACACGAGAAGATGATATTGAAAATGAAAATTATGTTCAGGAAATTACAGAAGAGGATAAGAAAGAACAAGAATACCTTAACAACCGGACAAAGAATCTGACTCCAGTAAAATCCTATCAGGATATGAGCGATGAGGAATTGGAATATATTCTGAATAACATTAAGGGCAGTACAAAGGAACAGGAGGAAAAGATAAGGAATGCTGCGAGGGTTTCCGAGATATTAAGAAATACTGATTACCTGAGCGACATTATAAAAAACAAAAACAGTAAGAGCAGGGGCTGACACCCCTGTTTTTTTATGCTTAAATACCCGACCAAAACAGCATTTCATATTTTTAATGTAGGGGAGATCCATTTAGATATAAAACCGGTGGTTTCTGCCGTCCGGTTACAAAGAAAAAACAGGAAGGAGAGGACAGTAGATGTCCGGCAAAGAAAAATGACAGAAGAAAGATTAAAAAAAAGACAGGTTGAGAACGGAATCCTTGCGAAAGCAAAAAATGATCCGGCATGTGTTACAAACGATGCCTTATTTTCCGGAAAAATTGTCAGTGTCTACAAAAGAGGGGATGAGACAAAATTCATCGTTACGTGTGGACACCCGGGGATGAAAAGAAATGCAGATGGGAAAATCGACAGAAACATTATCACTGTAAAATTCTTCGGCAAAGAGGGGGAGTTTTACGCAGAACGGTTTAAAAAGGATGATTTTGCAACATTTCATGCCGTTGTACAGACGAAGATTATCCGTCGGCATGATGCCAGAATTACAGAAGTATGGGGACTTTCTGTAGAATCAGACAGAAACAAAATCACACCACAGGATGTCAACCGCGTCCACCTTATCGGGAAAATCACATCAGCGGTACAGGATAATGATCTGTGGGCTTCCGTTCTTATAAAGACCCAGATCTGGAAAGAACGCCCGAACATTTTTTCTGAAAACGGTGAGAAAACAGAATCTTTATATCGATCGCTGACAAAAGTCCGTGTGAACGGAGGAAGGGATACGAAGCATATGGCTGAACGTCTTCTTACCAAGGGAACGATCGTTGATATCCAGGGACATATTTATGGGCGCGTTATTGATGATAAACAACTCGGATACAAAAGAAGAGTAATGTCCGTTATTGCGGATGAGATTAATGCTGTGGGAACAATCCAGCCAGCCAGTGTGGAAGCAAAGTCTGAGGTATTTAATCCTGAGAATGTCGGTAAAGAGGAAGGATGCGGCGATGGTCCTACAGCTGAGGATGTTTCTGGATATGAGGAGGAATAAAAATGAGCAGTAAAAGAAAGTTCTGTATTAACTGCGGTAAAGATATTCCCGCAGAAGCAGCATACTGTCCGTTCTGCTCTGCAATGCAACTTGATGTTCTTCCAAAACCGGTTCCACAAAATAAAACCGGCGGCATCGAAGAAAGCAATAAACCAGATAATCAGACGGAAGAACCATCGAGAGAAGAAAAAAAAACACCTGAAACTACAACAGGTGAAAACGGGGAAATAGAGCACGTTTATAAGCGGAATCAGACAAGCAGTAAACAGATTGTCCCCAAAACGTTGAGAGTTGCTTACCGCACGGAACGTCAGGAAATGACAGGTTCTGAAAAAGACGAGCTGATGAAAAAGGCCTATACCGATTCCGTAACAGGTTTTGCAAGCCGGGTGAAACTGGACGAACGCATGAGGAATGCATCGCCAAACGACATTATCGTAATTGGTGTATTAAATGTAGTCAATTATAATTCTACCGTAAACGCATACGGAAGAGAGACCGGGGATCAACTTTTAAAAGATGCTGCAGAAATCATCGGAGAGATCTGTCCACGGGAGACTTTCCGGATTGAAGGAGGAGAATTTGTTATTGTGCTGTTTAATCACACGATCAACGATTTGCAGCGCCGGATGGCAGATATCATCAACCTTTTTGGAAACAAATCGGTCAGAAACAAAAATTCAAAAGATAAATCGGATTTTTCCCCGGAAATAGTTTATGGAATGACAGAACTGAAACGTGGAGAAGCTTTTGCTATCGGCCTGCGGCGGGCAGAATCAGACGCTCTGGACGACTTGAAAAGTTCCATTGTAAGAAATTCCGGGAAGGCTTCTGAAAATTACGATTACATTGATGATGAACTTGCTGCATCTGCAAAAAAAACGCAGGTCAGAGGAAACGAAAGAAAGACAGCACGGGATGAATACCGGAGTCAGAAGAGATCCTACAGCGATGTTTTAGCGAAGCGTATCACGGAAACCGTGATATTAGGAATTATCCTGGTTGCAGTTATTCTTTTAAAAAATCATTTTGGATGTTAAAGAAAAGCCCTGAGATATATTCTCGGGGCTTTTTTCTGAGCGAAAATTTTAATCAAATTTTGATTTATTGTAATAATAGAGGACAATAAGAAGTCCAATAATTGTAAATACTGGTGTGATTACATTCAAAAGCAGCGTCCAGCTGTCGGAAAATACAAATTTTCGGAGAATGGTGGATATAATTTCACCTATAATGAATCCACCGCCTCCGCCGAGCGCAACATACTTCAACCAGCTTTTATCAATATCATTCATGAAAAATTTCCTCCTCCTGGATTATTCTCCGTCAAGTTCCATCGTGTCATCCGAAACGCGGTCATTAAGGTTACGGACGGAATCCACAAGATTACAGCCTTCAAGGTATTCGTTCGAATACGGGGTTAGCTGCATCGCCTGACAAGGAAATTCAAATTCCTTCTGGCAGCATTCATTATCGCAGATTGTTTTCTGCTTATACGTCTGTGTATGTACATATCCATCAATATAGATAAGGGAGCCCTGTACCAGCTGTTTTTTATCATCGTCTGCAACTTTTCCATAACTGACTACCCACGGATAGTCTGCACGGTCTTCCTGTGTTTCATCATCCGTACTCAAGCGGTCCATTCTGGAACCATAAACCATAAATTTACGGTTTACTGCAATCTGGTAGTTCGCTTTCGTATGTCCGGCGTTGTCATTTGTGTATCTTACACCATCTTCATTACATACACGTCCGATCACATGAGCGATATTAGACATTTCTGCAACATCCGGATCCATCAGAATAGCGGTTGCTGCCGTTTCACCCTCCGGTCTGTTGCGCAAAGTTAAACTTACAGGAGTCAGGTACACCAGTATTGATTCGCGCTCCTGCTTAGTCCCACAGTCTGGACATTTTACAATTTTCTTTACATGATGCGTCACGATACAGCATTTTGCTTCAATGATATCATTTACCTTAAACTCGAGCATCTTTTTTGCCAGTCTCGGATCCTTCGTCCGGATCAGCGGTTTATCCCACCGAGGGGAGAAATTCCCGGCAGCGTCATATAATCCGCGCCGGATTGTCGTAAGAAACATGGCTCCTTCTGTAGGTCTGCCTGTATCTTTATTCTTCACGACAAATGGTTCTTTTCGGAGCTGTCCAATTACATAAACATAATTCTCTTTAGCCATGAAACGTAAACCTCTTTTCTTTCTTTATTTTTTGCAGCCTTAAGGCAAAACTTTTGTTTTTTCCTTTATCATCAATATGATTTCACGTTTTTACAGCCTTATTTTTGAGCACAGATTTTTATTTCATATTGTAGGTGCAAACAAAAAATCGCTTCGAAAGGAGAATACACATGATAACATTTTTTAAGATTTTAAGTTTCTGGTTAAGCATTGTTTTCGTAATCGGAGGCATATGCATTTACCGGGTAAAAAAGAGAACAGGAGGAAAACACGGTAAGAGATTCCTCATATGGGGAATCATTATCGGGATGTTTCTGTTCTTTAAGGTATGCTGTGCGTTAAGTACGTACGATATGCATGATCAGGCGCAGGAAGCATATAACCTCATCCACTCTGGAAATGTGGATGAGGTATATGTGGACGGGGAGTGGATCAAAGACTTCCCGAAGACAGAAGACCTCTACTCATATGAAAAAGTGGAGGTAATTAACAACAATGTATATCTCACATCGTTCCGGTAGGAGATATAACAGACTAATCAGACTGCATTTGCAGTCTGATTTTTTTGTCCTTCCCATTAAAAAAAATAAGGCTGAAAAAATCTCATTCCATATTGATGATAAGGAAGATTTGTTCCAGAAGGTACTAATCAACATTGTAACAAACATCACGAAAGAAGAAATGTTAATACCTCGTAAACAACTTCCCACCAATCAAATAACCGGATAAATCCGGAGAAAAGGAAGGACAGAAAAAATATGAAAAATCTGGTAAGAGAGAGGTTTGATCCCGCAAAAAACAAAATGTGTTCTATGAACCAAAAATTGGCAACAGGGCTTGCAACAGCGGCTACAATGTTTGGTGTTCCGGTAAACGTATATGCCGACACTGAATTCAAAGCTGCAACAACACAGGGAGGATCCAACATCGTTAAAAATCTTATAACTGTGGTTGGAAATATTCTGACATGGGCCGGCGCACTTGTTTTGATCGCATCTATTGTAGCTTTCCTGCTTGCATTCCGTAATGAGGATGTAGAAGGAAAACATAAGGCAGGACTCGCTTTTGCAATCGGAATCGCAATGGTTGGCTTCCCAGCTATTTTTAATACACTCGGAATCATGGGATAACCCCAAAAATGCGACATCATTAAAAAGACCGGAGGAATCCGGTCTTTTTTACCATCAAAAGGAGAGAAATTATGATTGAAGGAATTAAAATCGCTGTCACTTCGTATAAAGACAGCGAAGAAAGTGCGAATTTAGCGGCGCAGCTTTCTTTCTTTATTGCAAAAGAAAGAAAAAACCAGGTATTTCTGATCGTAAATCCGGAATACGACCTGATTGACAAGATGCGCGGCAGAACGGAGCTGAATGACGTAACGTTCTGTAAAGGAGAACCGGAATTAAATACTGGTCTCGATGACGAGGAAAAAACAAGAATTTACATATATGATCTCGGAAAGACAAATGGACCGATCCCGATGAGTGATCAGTATAAGAAGATCTATATTGTGGTCGATAACAGTGAAATCCAGATGGAACAGGCAAAAGAGAAGATCTCATCTATCACGGATGCTGACACACTGGTCACCGTATTGCTCAAAAATCCAGACAACAACGTGATCAAGGAATATAAGACTGTGGCGAAAGGCGTAATCAAAACAAAGGAAGATGAGTTTCTGAGATGTCCATATGATGTAAAGGAAGATCTTGATACATTTTCCCACAAAGCAGGATTTTGTGTACCGGATCCAAAGAAAATGTACACCTTTGATAAGCTTCCAATCAAAGATAAAGAAGAACCTGTGAAAAATGGGAAAAGCTCATTTTTCGGGAAAAAGAAGGTTAAGACTGAAAAAGATGCAGATGTTTCAAAAAGAGAAACATCTGAAGTTGACGAAAAACAGATGCCTGAACCAGCGAAAGATCCGGCTGAAGCTTCAGATGAGATTTCGGATAATTCTGGCAAAACAGTGGATGCGGCGGAACGGAAGCCTGCAGAAGAGCCAGAGTTAAAGAAAAGCATCTACGGGGATGATGACGACGATGACTATGAAAAAGAAGGAATGAAGGAAAAATTAACCGGGTTCGTAAGCGGAATGAAAACAAAAACAGAGAAAGTGATTTCTGCTTCAAAGGAAAAGGCAGATCAGAGAAAGGATGAAAAGGCTGAGAAAAAACAGGAAGAAGCTGAAATCCAGCCGGAGGAACGCGCTGCCGGAAAGCCATTGAAAAAGCCACAGAGACAGGAACCAGCTAACCCGGGAAGCAGAAGGAGAGAACCAGATTATGCAGGGAAAATCCAGTCCCTGAAAGACAAGAGCCAGTTTATTTACACAATCATCACTTTTGTAAATCTCTGCCTGATCGTCGCCATCTTTATCACCGGGATTAATTTTGCCAAAGGATTCCGGGATAAATGTCACACGCCTGTTAAAGCAGAGGAAATTGTGATTTCAAAGGTACCTACGACAAGCGGGATCAGTGGGATCGAGATTAAAAACTACAGCGGCGTTGCAAAAAATAAGAGAGTAGCGGTTATTATCGGGGAAGATACCTTCATCCGTCCGTATACGGAGAGTATGAAAGACCTGAAAAAGAAAACCTCGGTAAAAACGAAGAGGTATGCCGTAACCGTAGGTTTTACGGATGATCCGTTCATCCAGTCGATGTTCGGCGAGCTGACGTTCGTCCATCACTCCGCACTTGGAGAATCCATGTTCTCAAATGATGACTACAACGAGATTATCGCGTATGCGAAGAAATATTATACCAAAAAGAAATATGATTTCTTTAAATACAAAGACAAGGACAGCATCCAGCCGGGAACCGCGCCTGTGAGCATGATTCAGAATCTGGAAGAAGATTAATACGACAAAGACAGTGGGACAAAATCTTGCTGTCTTTAATTTTTGAAAAAAATAAAAAAGTTTGCAAAATCTTTTGACGAAGACCCTCCGCGGCTCAATATGTATTTTAAAGAGTTAAAACTCTTAAAAAAATAAGAAGGGGAGGACTTTTCCATGAATATGAATGGCATGGAATATTTCAACACGTCAAAGGTTTCAGATCGTATTACAAGAGAAGATTTGCCGCTTGTGATTGGCGAGATCGAAAATGAAAATAAATTTGAAGTCGGTGTTGCCAAAAAGTGGTATAAGAGCCACAAGGAAGAAGTGTGTGCTATCGTTGATATCGTAAAAGAGAAAAAGCTTTCATTATCAAACCCGGATGTTACTCAGTTTGATCTTGCAGTTATGGATTCTGTTTACACACTTGCAGTATCAGGAATTATGAGGTTTACACCAGAGGATGTCGCAAGAATTATGTCCGGAAACCTCGAACAAAATCTTACACCTAAAAAAATCAAGGAAGTAAAAGAAAGCATCGAAAAGTTATCTTTCATCAGACTTACTATCGATTACACAGATGAGATGATTGCAAGGGGTGAAGTTAAGCCCGGAAAGCGTACATTCGAGCTGGAAAGCTATATGGTTCCGGTTCGCAAGATTGAAATCAAGTCACGCAATAATCAGACGAAGCTTACTGGATATCAGCTCCTTGAAATGCCGATTCTGTATCAGTATGCAGAAAAGACTCACCAGATTGCAGGAGTTCCACTTGAAATTTTAAACACTCCATCCATCGGTGATACAAATGATGTGATCGTAATTAAAAGGGCTTTGATCCGTAGAATTGAAGCAATCAAGAATCCACGGAATAGTATAGTAAGTGAATCCATCATTTACGAGAGGGTAGACCACACTACGGGACAGATCACCGGTTTCTTTGCAAAGCTTGGATTCTTCGAGTCAGATAGCAGCAATAAAAAGCAGTGGAATAAAAAGAGGGCGGCTTTGCATAAGACGGTAATTTCTATTCTGGACGACTTTAAAGAAAAGGGCTATATTGCAGGCTATGAATTGGTAAGGGAAGGAGAACATGCTACAGCAAAAATTAATGGGGTGAAAATCATCACTAATTAGTTTTGGCTCACTAACGAAAACTTATTTTAATGTTTTCGCATCAAGAGGAGATAATTTTTAAAGGTTGTCTCCTCTTTTTAGTAAGTTTTTCAACCGATTTTTAGATACGATTTTATAAAAAATGAGAAACTTTTTTGGCAAAATACCAAAAGATTCTCCACTAACTTTTGGGGGAAGCTCCACTAATTTTTGGGGGAAGCTCCACTAATTTTTGGGGGAAGCTCCACTAACTTTTGGGGGAAGCTCCACTAACTTTTGGGGGAAGCTCGCCTCTAAAAAATCGCCCTCCAGCCCAGTAAAATCAACAGCTCCGGGAAAACCGAATTTCCCCTGTAAGTACTGTAAGTACTGTAAGTACCGTAAGTACTGTATGCAAACGTACCTCCGGTACTTCGTTACACTTCGTACCTGCGGAAAGTTTGCGGGCAATCACAATAATCCAAACAGAAGAAAAATAAATCTGGGGTACGGAACCGCTGGATACTAGGGTACGAAAAGTTAGAAAAAAAGTTTGGGGGTAAAAAATTACAGACCCCAGATTGTGAAGGAAAAGAAATATGACAAAAAAAACAGACAGAAATGAAAAGTTACGACAGAACGTAAATTTTATCTCAGAAGACCAAACTTTCATGAAGGCAATAAACGCTAAGAGGGCTTCGGTAATCAGAACAGGTTTTGGAAACATCGATAACATCCTAGGTGGTGGGCTTACCAACACATTGTACGTACTAGGTTCTGAAACATCAACAGGGAAAACGGCAATTATGACAACTTTTGCCAAAAATGCAGCCGAACAGGACGTAGATGTCTTTTATTTCGCTCTGGAAATGAACAAAATTGAACTGTATGCAAGGGGAATTGCTGCAGAATCCTACAAAAACAGCTTAAAAGACAAAAAATGTCATCCATACACCATTGAAGACATCATTTTCCAGAAAATTGACTATTCCGAGTATGAAATATACAACAAATCTTATTTCGAGAAGCATAAAACCATCTGTATCATCGATCAGGACACTGCTGGAAGCATTGGAGGGTATTCTGCACAAGATGTCTACGATACCGTAAAAGGCTATGAATTTGCGTATCCAGACCGCAGAATCATGGTTGTGGTGGATTATCTCCAATATCTAAAACCAGAGTGTCTGTCTGCTACGGACAAGCAATCCACAGATGCTGCAATAAGGATCTTGAAGGGATTATCCTCTACCATGCCAGTAATCGCAGCATCCAGCTATTCCAGAAAGAACTATGGTGGAGGCTCCAGTACAGAGTCATACAAAGAATCCGGAAATATTGAATACACTGGAGGAATCCTTATTGGCTGGGACTGGAATGGTTTTACAGACGTTAAGAGCAGACAGGAACGCAAGGAGACAGAACAGCTCTGCAATGAACGTGGCTACAGGGAAATGACGTTTTCCGTTCTCAAGAATCGAAATGGCAAGAGAGGAGCACATGCAAACCTGCTTTATTATCCAGAATTTGACTACTTCGAGGAAGCCAAAGAAGCTGAGTTAAGAGCCAATACCTTAAGAGATTCAAAATCAAAGAGAAAAAAGGATTTTTCAACGAATGAGAAGAAATACACATATATCTAACTGATCTGCACGCGAAGACGCGGCAGCTTCCAGCTTAGTTTTTTTGTGACAAAGAATGAAAGTCTTATCGTAAAATGCTAATTTTTGAAAAAATCTCAGAAATCCTTTGACGATTTTCTTTTTGGCTCAATATGTTTACCGAAGACCTAGTTTATAAAAATTTTTAACAGCAGACAGGAGGAATAACTATGTTGGAATGCATCAGACACCGTGCAAAGAGCACAGAAGAGACAAATGCAAAACTTTACGGCGGACAGAACAACCGTCAGACAGACAAAAACCAAAAGGAAACACCAAAGACGGTAAAGGAAAAATAAGGTTTCAAAAACAGTATTTCACATTGTTATTGATGGGGTAAGAAGGCATTCGTCCCCACAGACAGGAGGAAAAACTTTGAAGAAAATTTATGTTCTGGATACAAACATCCTGATGCAGAGCCCGAGGGCTTTGTTTGGATTTGCAGACAATGATATCTATCTTCCGACCACGGTAATCCGGGAGCTGGACAAGCACAAGACAGATTCCGGAGAACGTGGATACAACACACGGGAAGTCATCCGTATGCTCGAAGATTTAAGACGCAGCTATGTGGCAACACATGCGGCCGGTGAAGAAATCAAAGGAATCGAGATGCCGAATGGCGGCACGTTGCATATTGCAGAGAGTGAAATCGATCACCCGGATTTTTTGCCCAGAGATCTTGGACTTTCTTACGACATACCGGATATGAGAATCATTGGTGCTGTATACAAGCTGACGAAGGAGAACACGGAACCTGTAATCCTGGTCACAAATGATGCAGCAATGAGGTTCAATGCATTCGTCTCAACGAAAAATTCAATCACGATCCAGAATTACAGGAATGAGACAATCGAGACAGATGAACGCTATACAGGCAAGGCTGAACTTACTGTAAATCCATCTGTGATTGGTAAGCTGTACAAAGAAAAACAGATTGATTTCAAAGAGGTTTTGGAGTCTTTCATGGAATCTGCATTGTATGAAAACGAGTATATGCATTTTGTTGCAAACGATGGCAGTCAACAGTCAGCAGTCGGAATTTTCCGTGATGGAAAAATCAATCTGATCAATGCCGACATTACCACATATGGCGGAATCAAAGGCAAGAACCTTTCCCAGAAATGCCTGCTCCATGCACTCATGCAGCCGGCAGAACAGATCCCGCTTGTGATCGCAAAAGGCCCGGCTGGAACCGGAAAGACGCTTCTGTCAGTTGCCTGCGGACTCGATGGGACATATGATGACCATACCGGACGCAGATACAACGAGATGCTTCTGACCAGATCCAACGTACAGGCCGACAATGACCTCGGTGCTCTTCCTGGAGATCTGCAGGATAAGATGTCTCCTCTGGTCAGACCGTTTTACGACAACATGGAGCGGATTTTTGCGGGAGAAGACAATGACATTGCTACGGCAAGACAGCAGATTGATTTTGTGCGTGCCTGTGGAACTGTCAATATCTGTCCGGTCGGATACGTCAGAGGACGTACACTCGACCACCGGTATCTGATTGTTGATGAGGCGCAGAACCTTACGGTCACACAGGCTCTCACGTTAATCACGCGTGCAGGCTACGGAACCAAGATCGTTTTTTGTGGGGACCCGGATCAGATTGATGCAAAGTACCTCGACAAGAGAAACAATGGTCTTGTGTTTGCAGCGGAGAAAATGAAGGGCAGTAAATATTGCGCACAGATTACGTTTGACCAGGAGGAAGCCGTAAGAAGCGACCTCGCAATGGAAGCTGTTAAACGCATGACAATTTGAGCCTAATAAGAAGACAGAATATCCTGATAGCAGTGGTCAAATCCACAGCCGGGATATGTGTGCGATTAGTCGCATAAACAAAATCAGACAGGGAAGGAGGATAACATTGAATTCCAGAAAACTACTTACGATGGTTCTGTCGGCAACACTCATTACAGGGGCAGCCGTTTCCAGCACGCCCCTGTATCACGCAGAAACTGTTGGAAGTACGCAGACCGATACAGGACAGAAAACCACAAGTGATGTTGATATGCCATACACGCAGAATATTTCAAACGTCCTGAGTGAACAGATGGAGCTGAAACTGCAGCGCGAAGACTGCGATAGTAACTTTGATTCCATGCGGTCAACCGCAAACGAGCAGATTGCGGATATGGAGGAAATCAGCAGCCATCTGAATACCCAGTATGAAAAATATTCGGATTATGGGAAACTGAAAAAAGCAAAGCACAGGATGGACAAACAGCTCGGTAGTGCGAAGTCACTTTTGATGTCTACCAATGGGGCATATACAACGAATGAGTACAAATACAACATTGAGCTGGTTCCGGATGAGGAGACTGTAAATGATGTGAATTCATCATTCGAGGAGATATCAAAGCTTTACTATGATGCGCAGAAAAACGACATGACCGTCCGAAAATACAGAGGGTTTTATGATATTGGAGATGAACGCGAAGACATCGTAAAAACTGCCATGGGAGCGATCGGAAAGATTTCTTACCAGTGGGGTGCAAAATCGACATCCGAAGAAATGCCATCGCAGCTTGACTGCAGCGGATTTGTCCAGTGGGTATACCGGGCAGTACAGGGGAAAACGGATGAAACCCTTGCTTCAACAGCATCGATCGGGTCTACATATGAGCAGATCCAAAAGGATGAATTAAAGCCCGGTGACATCGGGATGAAAAACCCAGAAGGTACATGTTTTAAAGATGCCAGCGGAACGGTTTTCTACTCAGAGGCGGCAGCCAAAGCGAGCAATGATGAGTTTAACGAGAAAATCAAAAAAGCGATAGAGCTGCAGAAAACGGACTACGAGGATGCGGTCAAGAAGGAGAATAAAAGCTTCAAGAAGGATCTCAAAGAAATCAAAGAGGGAAAGTGGAAAGGAATGACGGAAAAACTAAAATCACAGGAATCCGACGACCACGAAACCTTAAAATCTGGCAATGAGAAAGCAGACCCCGATATAAAAACCGATGAAAGCAGTCTGGATAAAACACAGGCAAAAACGCTGAAAAAGGTAAAAGTAGAAGAAAAGCCAGATAAAACCGACAAAAAAAAGAAGAAAGTAAAAAAACAGGAGATAAAACAGAAGAAGACCACAGATTCTGAAAAGAAAATTTCTAAGAAGGAAAAAACTACAGAGGATATAGAACTCCGTACGGAAATCCATGAACGCACCTTAAGGGATCTTAAGAGGCAGAAAAAGAAATCCATCAATAAGTTGAAAAAAGAATTTATTGATGACAACACCATCACAAAACAGATCGGGCATGTTGGTATTTATGCAGGAAAAGATAAAGATGGTAATGATACGTGGATTCACTGTACTGGAGGAAGCATTGACAACGTTGTCCTAACAACAGAAAATGAATACGATGGATTCCAGTATTTTTATTCCCCATTCGAGAATAAGCGGAAAAATGTATCAGCAGGGAATTTCCTTGACGGAACCAAGGTTATAAAGCTTCCGGAACTGGAAGGCTACAACGGCAAAAAAACGTATGAACCTTACACCACGATCACAAGTGTAAATTCATGGCAGTATAAGCTGCAACAGAAGGCTTATACCAACGAGGACGGTTTCCGGATGATCAACGGAAGATATATGATTGCGACAGGAAGCGGAGTCTCCCACGATATCGGAAGATACATAGACATCGTGCTTGAGAATGGAACGGTGATCCCGTGTGTTATCGGAGACGCAAAAGATGATGCACATACAGACCAGGAATTCCACATCATGACAAAAAAATCCCACTGTGTCAGTGAGTTCCTTGTAGATACATCTGTTATGAACCCGGATTTGCAATTGTCAGGAAATATGTCAAATTACAGGGAAGAATGGAACAGTAAAGTGGTAAAATTTATCCTTTATGACAAAATTGCAGGATAATTGCTCAATGCGAATATTTTTTTATCTCATATTCCAAATGTAAACAGTTAGAGGTTCATAGAAAGGAGAATATTATTATGAACAAAGTAATTCTTATGGGTAGATTAACTAGGGACGCGGAGATTCGTTACTCTCAGGGAGAGAGTTCCAGTGTAATTGCAAGATTTACACTGGCAGTTGACCGTCGGTTCCACCGGAACAATGAGGATCAGACAGCGGATTTCATTAGTTGTGTTGCATTTGGTAAAACTGCAGAGTTTCTGGAGAAGTTTGGAAAGAAGGGTGTTAAATTCGCCCTTGAAGGCCGCATCCAGACTGGCAGCTATACTAATAAAGACGGACAGCGCGTTTACACTACAGATGTTGTGGCTGAAAACATGGAGTTTGCAGAAAGTAAAAACTCCAGTGGCGGCGCTTCCGGTGGCAATGCTTCTGCCCCACAGACACCGCAGGCGAATGATGATCCATTTGCCGGAGGCGGAGACGGTTTCATGAATATTCCGGATGGAATTGATGAAGAGCTGCCATTCAACTAAAAAAAGAAAAAGGAGGGCTTCCGGGCTCTTCTTTTTTTTATACTTTTCCAATAAACTTTCCAAAATCCTTTGACGTTTCTCTATGTGGCTCAATATGTATAGTAAAGGCGGGAAAAGGAAAATGGAAAAAGAGAGGAGAAAAGAGATATGTTAAAGAACGAAGCGCAGGAAAAAATTATTAATACAATAGATGGACAGCTTATTGTTGTTGCATGTCCGGGATCTGGGAAAACAACAACACTGGTAAGAAGAATCAACCACATGGTAAAAACCGGGATTGACCCGAGATCAATCATCATGATGACGTTTTCGAAAGCAGCAGCAAAAGAGATGAAAGAACGATATACAAAGCAGTTTCCGGAAAACCCACAGGGGGTTAATTTCTGTACCATCCACGCATTCTGTCTTGCAATCCTTACCACGTTTTTCGGGTATGAAAGAAGATGCACCATAAATTCCATAGATGTCAACGATTTCTTTTATGGCATCTTAAAAGGGAACAGGGATGTAGCAGATGATATCCCTGGTTTTATCAAAAAGCTTCTGCTTGATATCGGATGCGTAAAGAACATGCTGATCGAGCCACAGGATTACACACCTACCTGTACTAGCGACAAAGATTTTTTCATACGTCTGTATGAGCAATATGAGGAATATAAGAATAACTGTGGGTTGATTGATTTTGATGACATGCTTGTGCTGACACTCAGAGGCTTGCAGGCAAATCCAAAAGTAGTCCAGTCTCTGCAGGAGACATACAAGTACATTCAGGTGGACGAATACCAGGATACCAATAATGTCCAATCACAGATCATTTACCTTATTGCAGGAGAAAATGGAAACCTTGCGGTCGTTGGGGATGATGACCAGGGTATTTATGGCTTCCGTGCCGCCACACCGGAAATCATGCTGTCCTTTAAAAAGCAGTATCCGGATGCAATTCAGGTTAACATGAGCACCAATTACCGGTCAAGTTCTAACATCATCAAAGCTGCTGACATGGTTATCAAGAAGAATAAGAACCGTTTTAGTAAAGATTTTATTGGCTCAAAGGAAACAGAAGGTAGCGTGTATGTATCCATGTTCCAAACGAGGATCGAGGAAACTGTAGACATTGCAAAAAAGATTAAAATGAGAAACGCACAGGGACAGTCCTATAAGGATTTTGCAATTCTGTACCGTAACAACAGCCAGGCAGACCGCATTGCAAATGAACTCGCAAAAGTGGGGATCCCGTTTGTATCTACAGAAGCGATCAAGTTTCGGTATGACAGTTGGATTTTCCGTGATATATCATACTTCCATCGTCTTGCCGAGGGGGATGATTTCGGATCAAAACAGAAAGAGGCAGAAGTGGTGTATTCTCTCATCAACCGCCCGAGCCGTTATATTCAAAGAGCCATGACGGTGCACGGGGCAGATTACACATACATGAAGGAAGCGGCAAAGAGAAGTTTTTTAAAGCAGTGGCAGAAAGAAAAAATGTATGACAACATTGATGAATTTTTCTCATTCTGCACATCCTTAAAAGGGAAAAATCCAAAGGATTCCTTGCGGGTTATAAGAACCGGACTCCGCTATCAGGAATATCTTTATGATTATGCAGAAAAGCGGATGGAGGATCCAAGGGAATATATAGATACCTACAACTCTTTCATGGAAGATGTCGAGAATAATAACATTGATACATGGGAGAAATGGGATGTTTACATCAAAAAGACGAAAAAGGCATTTGAGGATCACAACAAGAAAAATCTGGATGCGGATGCAGTTACGCTCTCTACCATGCATAAATCCAAAGGGTTGGAGTGGAAAGTGGTATTCCTGCCAAATTCCAACGACTCCATTATTCCCGGAACGGAAAGAATGGAGAAAGATTTAAAAACAGAAAGCAATGTTTCCGAAAGACACAGGATGGAAGCAAAGATTAAGACAAGGATAGAGGAAGAGCGCCGACTGTATTACGTGGCGATGACCCGCGCGAAAGAAGAACTGTGGGTTTCTTATAACGGAAGGGCAAAGCAGTCCCGCTACGTGCGTGATTTCGAGAACATGGCAAAAAAGTACATTGACGAGTCAGACACACTAAACAGCAGATTAAAGAAATTGTAAGGAAGAGGAAAGCATTATGATAACACTGACAGGCAGAATCGAACACATTGAAAAAATAAAAGATGATGGAATCTGCCTGTTTGAATTTGCCACACCGGACGGAAACGCAAAGCGTGCGAAGAACGGGAAAGTGTACGCAAGATTCATTTCCTGCATGTGCTACGAGCAGGCAACGGTAAAGCTTGACGGATACTGGAAGAACATGATGTTTTTCGCACTTCGCATGACACCTGTCTACATGGGGGAAGAGGAGTGTACCAAACTCCTTGCCACGAACGCAGAAGGTATCGGGATAAAATCGGCAAAGAAAATCGTTGGAAAATACAAGGAAGATCTTTATAAAACCCCGCGCCACAAATTAGAATACATGCTCCATAATGATTTTCCTAAATTTTCCGCAAAAAAAATCGGAAATATCTGCGACGTCCTCGGGGTAGTGGATGAAACGCTGAAAAAGCTGGAAGAGTACCTGCTTCCGTATGGAGTGCCGTATGAAAGCATATTTTACATCTTTAACGAGAACCGGGAGAGATCGCTTTTGTTCCTAAAGCACGATCCGTATGGCATCGGTGGACGCGCGGGAATCCGGTTCGCTGTTCTGGAGAAAATCGCATACGACCTTAAGATCGATGCGTATTCAGATATCCGTGTCCGTGGAATCGTGCATTATGTGTTAAACCTTGGCACAAACAGCGGGCATACATTTATGCCAATGGACGAATTTTATCAGACAGTAAACCGGATTTCAAAATCCTACGCATACAAAAATGAGATCCCGGAGATCATCCTTTCCAATTTGATCTATATGGATAACTATCTGTATATTGATGAAGCAGGAATCACATTCCGTTACCTGTACTCAGATGAGGTGAAAGTAACCAATGAAATTTCCATACTGGACAAAGGTGGGGAACTGCTTGAAGTACCGGATGAGGAAATCAAGGAAATCGAAGAAAATTTTGAAATCCAGTACAGTGATACGCAAAGAAAGGCATTCCCGCTCGTTACCCGCCCGGGTATTTCGATCCTTACCGGTGGTCCCGGCACCGGGAAAACAACAACCGTGCGCGGGCTGATCGAGTGGTACCACCGGAAGAACCCAAACAAGGAGATTGCGTTGTGTGCACAGACCGGGCGTGCGGCAAAGAAACTATCAGAGTCCACCGGATATCCGGCATCAACAATCTGTATGCTCATTGATTACCGTCCGTTTTCCGGGATGCAGAGTAGTTCCAAGGATAAGAATAACCCAGTGGAAGCAGATCTGATTATCGTGGACGAAAGTTCCATGATCGGCACGCGTACATTCGGTCTGTTATTACAGGCAATCAAACCCGGAGCAACCGTTGTGCTTGTCGGGGACGAAGACCAGCTCCCGTCAATCGAGCCTGGAAACATCCTGCATGACCTTATTGCCAGCGGACGTTTCCCTGTATGCAGGCTTGCAGAGAACTTCCGACAGGGAGAGAATACAAGCATTATAAAGAACGCCATCCGGATCAAGAAAGGAGCCGTTCCGGAGAAAGCTGATAACTTCCAGCTGATTCAGGTAAAAAATGACACGGAAGCTTTTGAAAAAATCAAAACCATCCTTACCAAAAGATACGACAGGGAATACCCATTCTATCTGCAGATGATCGAACCATCCTATAAAGGTGCCGCAGGGGTAAATGCGATCAACCGCCACATGCGTAAACTGTTAAAGCGCGATGTGACAAGGAAAGTATCAGAAGAAGATAAGATCATCTTTACAAGGACAGACTATAAGCTCGGATATATGAACGGGCAGTTTGGCATCATAAAAGAATTTGCAGAGAGCGGAATAGTTGTATATACCGATAACGAGCGGGTGTTGCTTCCGTATTCAGCCGCCGCGGACATTGAGCCGGCATATTCCTTTACAATCCATAAATCACAGGGTTCGGAAAACCCGGTAATCTTAATCTATCTTCCGGAAAACCCGGCGGTGATGCTGCAAAGGAGCATCATTTACACAGCAGTAACAAGGGCAGAAAAGGAAGTTGTAATTGTATATGAGAATAACGCACTTGAAACAGCCTGTAAAAACAATTCCATGAAGCAGCGCCACACAAGGCTTGCGGATATGCTCACACAACAGAAGAAGCCGGATATTTAAGCACAAAAAAAACGGGCACTATGATGGTGTCCGTTTGGCTGCTGCTACGAAATAGCAGCAATTAATTTTGCAGATTTCTCAAGATACTGGGAAATCTGCACGGATGAAGCCTTCTCAACGTTAAGTTGAGGAAGACCGTACTGTGCGGCGAAGTTGGAATACCTTGCCACATTTCTTTTTAAGGCAAGCTCATCAGCTTCCCTGTCTTCACGGTAATTTCCCGTCTTGATATCCTGATACAGTCCGTAGGCTGCATTAAAGGAATCTATTAAAAATCTTCTCATAGTTGCAAATCTCCTTTCGATGCGTAGATGTGTTTACTACCAATATGAAATAAAAAAACTTCGAGAAATTCAAAAATAGCAAAATTCACTTGACGAAACAGCAAATGGCGCAATATATAAAATAAGAGAGAACAAACAGGGAAAGGAATTTTAAAATATGAGAAAAAGAATATTAATGATCCTTGCGGTTTTCACTGTATCCATTTCCGGATGTGCAGGCACGAAAGATCTGACAACCACGCTGGAATTTGACACACAGCAAAAAATCCCGGAGTACGGCCAATATTCGGAAAGCAGCCAACCACAGACAGACAGCTCATCCGAAGAAGTGAACAGCGAAGCATTCGGCGCCGGGGAGACCGCAGATACAGCAAAAAATACAGAAGAAGGTATTCTGGAGTACGATGGAACATCGGCATACGCAGTCGTCAACTCCAACAAACCGTTTTTTACGAAGCGTGATTACACCACAGAACCGTTCGAGACCTATTCCGAACTGGATTCCCTTGGAAGATGCGGCGTTGCTTATGCAAATATCTGCAAAGAGATTATGCCGACCGAAGAACGGGGAGAAATCGGAATGGTTAAGCCAAGCGGCTGGCATACCATCAAATATAATGGTATCGTGGATGGGAACTACCTGTACAACCGGTGTCATCTTGTCGGATACCAGCTTGCAGGGGAGAATGCCAACGAGAAGAACCTGATCACCGGAACCCGCTACCTAAATGTAACCGGCATGCTTCCATTTGAAAACCAGGTGGCGGACTACATTGAAGAGAACCCAGACAACCATGTGCTGTACCGCGTAACGCCGGAATTTGAAGGCAGCAATCTGGTAGCATCCGGTATACTCATGGAGGCATCATCCGTGGAAGATAAAGGAAAAGGGTTAAGCTTCTGTGTGTACTGCTATAACGTGCAGCCGGGGATTCAGATCAACTATGAAACCGGCGAGAGCAGCATAGATGAATCATACAGGGAAACGGAGGCACAGGAGGGTAACAAGGAAGAATCCGGGGAAATCCAAAGCAGCAAGGGAAACAAGAAAGAAACCTATATCCTTAACACTAACACAAAGAAATTCCACAAACCGGACTGCAGCAGCGTATCCGGTATGTCAGAAAGCAACAGAAAGCAGGTTAAAACAACGCGGTCAGAACTGATGGAAGGAGGATATGACCCGTGCAAAAACTGTAATCCGTAAGATAAAGAAAGAAGGTATCATTATGGCAGCTTACAACAACATTGACGATGTAACAAAAAAGAGATTAGAGAAGAACCATGAAAAAATGCAGGAAATCTATGATGATCCAGTCGTCACGCAGATGCTGGAAGACGCAAGAAGAGAAGAGAAAAGTGATCTGTATATTGTGAAGGCAGAAAAAGAACTTACCGGAGACCCCTTACATGATGCTTTTTATTCGATGATAAAATATAGAGAATCCATCAGGGGATTTATGGAAGCACTGGGAAAAAACAGTTACGCGGATGCTATCACATGGTACAAGCGTTACTGCTGGGTCTCCCCGATGATCGTTACTGCGGGATTTGCGATTCTGAATGAAATGGGAAAAAATCTGGATGACTATATGAGAGACGCAGACTCTTCCGTGCAGGAATACAGCGAAGCAAATGTCACCACCGCGTTAAATGAGGCTGAAAAGATTACGGAAAAAGCTGCAAAGAATGCTCCGGAAACTGTTGCATATGCGGCTGCACGCGTATTTGAAAACGATTTTTCACTTTCTAAATATTTCGATGAGAAAATCAATGAGATAATCAAGTAAGACGAGCCAAAGGCAGAAGGTACTCCTGCCTTTTTTTGTCCGCAAAATTACCGTTGCATATTACTGTATGGAGGCAAAAACGAAGAAAGGAAGATTTTATATGAAAAAGAAAGCATTTGCCCTTATGCTTGCAGCTGTATGTGTCGTTACCATGTGCTCCGGATGCAGCAAAGGGAAAACAGATGATACAGAAGTAAAAACCCCGGATAATGTGCTGCCAACTTATTATTCCGATGAGAGCGAAATTCCATCCGACACTTACTGTATCGCGCATAAAGAGAAAAATAAGAACGGGGATGTGCAGGTCCTGTATTATCCGCTGTACGCAGCAGATTCGACGGCAGGAGATGATTTCGATGATGCAGAAGGATATCGGCCGGAGCGGTATTTCTGGGTAAACTACAATGAGGATGAAGGACTGATCCCTACCATGTATCCGGGAGATAAGCTGATCTTTAAATCATCCACCACAACGCCACTTAAATATTCCATGGAGAAGTTCTTTGATGACGGGTATACCGTCGGTATCGCAGGACTGCAGGAAAACAGCGCAGGCAAATATAACTTCGATACCGGAGACGAAGACTGCCGGACGATGCCGTACTCGAACGCCAAGACGATCGAGAATGTCGGCGACGATGTTGTGATGACATTCAACAAGTACGGAAATATCGAGATCGGAAGCGAAAATGTCACGGATACCGGAACAATCTCCAGTCTGGAAGAAGGAAAAGACTATAAGTTTGATGTCCGTATTGGTACAGAGTCGCACAAGATTACCTTAAAGGCAAACATCCATCTGTTTGTTTCCGCAGAAACATACCAGATGAAGGATTTTGACTACATTACAGACCAGATTGTAAGAATCAATGTTCCGGAATACATGACTACGGGATATTACGAATGCAATGGCGCAGGAGCATTCCGTTACCTGAAGGAAGAGACCGATTACAAGGGTCTGCTGCCGGGCGATTACAACGATACCATTTACGTCTATGATGACAGCGGCAGCTCTATCAAGGGTTCCAAGGACGGACTGGTGCTGGATGATGACGGCTACCTTGTAACCACAAGTGAACAGTACGAAGATGAAAACATGGAAAACCTGGACGAAAACGGGGAGCATGATTATTCGCCGATCGATGGCGATGAGGATATTGACAGCTACTTCCGTGGAGATGGGGCAGACGTGAACAGAGGAACCGGTGAGACGGAAGAGGCAACCGAGAACATCCAGAACACAGAGGATGCCACAGAAACAACAGATGGGAAGACGGATACAAAAGAAGCATCCAAAGAAAAAGAAGGGAAAACAAAGGAAAAAGATAAGGCCAAAACCACAAAAACAGAATAGGAAAAAGTCAGACGGCTTCCGGGGCGAGAATGTCCCGGAAGTTTTTTTATTTCATATTGAGGATGTAAACATTGAAGCTATTGAAAGGAGGATACAAAATATGAGTAAAAGCCGAATCCTGTATAAGCGTGATAACAGGATTTGTATCCTGACAAAAGTATTGAACGTCATTCCGGGAGAAGGGCGTTCGGAGGACTGGAAAACGGGTCTTCTGGTTTCTACAGGGAGACAGCAGGTAATCTTAAACTGTTGGAATTCCAAAAATCCGGAGAAACCGCAGATGGCAACGAGGGCAAAACAGCTGAAGCCTGGCGATACGATCGTTGCATTGATTATCGCCCAAAACGGGGAATTTTCCTGCATTGCCTATTTGAAAGATGAGGGTTTTCTTTCGATTGATAACAATGGATACCCTATCTTTATTATTTATGGTAACGTAAGGATTGATAACAGTCCGGGTGACAGTTATCGTGTCGCTGTGCCATTGCATTACAGGAACCGAAAAGTGTGGCAGTTCTGCTGCTTTACCGGGAAAGAAAATATCCAGAAGGCGCATGCTGCCGCAGACGGAGCTGAAAAAGTCATCTTTACGGCAGCGGGACGTGAGAAAATCACCTTAAAAAATGGTGATACCGCATACCGTTACAAGGGCTACACGATGTTTCCGGTTGGTGGTTCTGATGTAGAATCCGTGATGATCAGTATTGGACCATACCGGAAATGCCCGACCAGACTGGGTGACCTGTTTAACAACAGCCCGGGACGCAGAAGGGACGTCCTGTACTGGCTCAAATATGTAGACGAGGTCTACGAGCCGGCGACAGAAGAAGAGCGGATACAGAAAAAAGCAATCTCTGCTTATTTGGACAATGTTGCAAATTAAAGAAAGAGAAAAAGAGAGGAAAAGACTGGAGAGATCCGGTCTTTTTTCTTCGCTTCCGCCTGATTCCCATGCGGTGGATTTTTCTCATTTCATATTGAGGATGTAAACAAATGTTCAAATACGAAGGGAGAAAAATATGAGTAATACAAGAATTTTATATCATGGAACAACCATGGAGAATGCGATCACAATGCTTGGCAGCAACTTTTCATCAATCGTGGATGAAACCGTCTGGAACTGTTCCGATGACGATATGCTTTACATGGCCAAAAAGACTATGATGGCGAAGAAAACGAAGGCCTCCGTATCGCGGCAGAGGCAGCACAGATAGCGGCTGCATACCTCGGCTCGGAATCCTCTGATCTTGTTGTCCTGAAGCTGGAAATACCGGAATTTATGTTCGAGGAAGCATACGTTACAGAGGATGATTCCTGTTACAACATGTACGGATGCTGGCAGATTAAACAGAACGATCTGAAAAAATCCTGCTCTCTCGGATGTCAGGCGGAGAAGGGAATCGGTGTTTCTGTCATTGTGCTGCACAACGCGTACAACAGGGAGCTGCGTCCGTTTTACCTTCCGGAGAACGAGCTGTTGAAAGATCTGGATGACCAGATGCTTGCCACGGCAGTACATGCAGTCCACACATCAGACATAATGGATAACATTTACGAAGACGTGATTGGTGTCTGGGACAGCGAGGAAGAACTTGGAAAGCATGACTTCCTCCGGAAATACGATCCGGACAAAAAACGATTGTCTGCTTAAAAAGACGATGGAAAAGGAATCAGAAATGGTTCCTTTTTTTGTGCGTGTTTTGCGGCTGCATACCTGATACCGCGCAAAAACCTTTTCTCATTTCATATTAAAAATGTAAACCAATTTTCATATTGAAAGGAGAAGGAAAACTATGAAAAAAGAACTTAAAAACCTTATCGATACAATCAAAAACAGCGGGGAGGATCTTCGGACAAAATGCGAAGATCTAAATTTCATCGTTGAGCGTATGCAGCACCTTGCAGATTACGTAAATGCTGTAGTCATGATGTCAGTTCAGGTACAGGTTCTGTACGCAAAGGAACTGGATCAGGAAGACCTTGTATACAAGGTCCAGGGTATTGACACAAAGCGCAAAATAGCACATGATGTTGCCATAGACGCCTGTGTGCAGATTGACCGGCTGTGTGGAATATACGGCTGCGATCCATTCTGCGGAATCGCAAAGGAACTGGATGCAGAAGGCAGGGTGACCTGGCAGAACCGGCATGAATTTGCGGTATTCATCGGAAAGACGGTCAATCAGATCTTTGAAGGTGAGATTTATATTGACCGTACCGACGAATTCGTAAAAGATGTCACAAAACAGCAGATGAAAGAGCTTGCTGGGAAAATCGAGGAGGAATAGAAAAATGGAATATAGAAACAAGAGGTGGAAGAACAGACGGCCTTCACAGGAAAGAATCACATTCCAGAAAGTAGGAGACCGCACAATGCCGACCGAACCGCCGATCCGGAGAGTCAGATACTCATCACCATCGTACAATGTCAGCCTAACACTGGACGATGGAACAATAACAGTCTCCGGCAAAGCAAAAGGCGCATACACCCCGTCGATTACGGGGCGTATGCCAAAAGGCGGGGAACTGGAACTGGCATATACGTTCCTTCCACTTGCAGGAGAAGAAGATCTGGATGAGATTGTGGATGGAATTAAAAAAGCCAAACTTACAACAGAGTGGCTTAAGAAAAACATCAGCGATCTCATTGCGGAAGAAAAGCAGACACCCCACGGGAATTAATTTTCCTGGTGGGGTGTTTTTTGGCTGGAAAAACAGGGATGCATATTGAAGGTGAAGGGAAAAACAGGATCTTTCCCGTAAACCACATAAAGAGAAGGAGAGCGTTTTTATGAGAAAAGAAGAAAAACAAAACCATTCACGGATGACAGGGAGAATGATAAAAAGAATGTCAGCGGGGACACTGGCGGCCATGATCATCTGCACATCCCTTACCGGATGCAGCGTTCCGGAAAAATTTGCGGATAAAATCCCGTTTCTGAAAGAAGAGGAAAGCACGGAGCCGAGATATCTCGTGGATACGGAATATAAGCAGAAAATGGACGAATTTGTCTCCGTAGCGGACGTAACGGTAAAGACAGCATATGGCAATGTTGCCGTGATGACACTGCCAGAGCGCATGCGTCAGTACACCACGGACCATCAGAACAAATCATCCACGTTAAAGGAGTCGGTATATCTTGCAGAGTATTCGGAGAATAAGGAGAATACCGATCCGGTGTATATCGTGCATTTCGCCTACGCAAAGGACATCGGGAACATCGAGAGCCTGTGTGAAGCGATGGTACTTGAAACGGGGGATGTGCCGCAGAGTATCCTTTCAGACAGCGGCAACGCGCTGCATACGCTCTTTGACGCAAAAGAAGAGCCGTGCGACCTGACAGTGCCGTACCTTGATGAAACAACGGAATCTGTGCGGAAGTTCTCCATTACGGAGCGTTCCTCTGCCGTAACGAAGAAGGGGAAAGACAGCAGGTTCTCCACGGTGTACGTGTTCCCTTATAACGGCGGATATATCTTCTGCGAATGCTATGCATTCAAAGACCGTACGATCGACACACCGTTTTACGATGCAACACAGGCGGCAAGAAATGATATCAATGACCGTGTGATTAACCAGGCATTCAAGGAGAGCATTGCACGGGAGAAGAATAAGACGTTCGATGATGGACAGGACATCACAGTGGAAGACAGCGACAGGAAGATGGAATCCCTGATCTCCGAAATCTACCTGACGGTAAAGAACCCGGATAAGGAAGAACAGGAGGAGAAAAAGGATGCCGGCTCTTATATCAACGAGATCGTCAAATACATCCCTGTCTACAAGCCGGAAAATTACCTGTATATCCCGGAATTTAAAAATTTCAATGCCAGCATGCAGGCAAACGGGTACGGATATAAGAAAGAAGAAAAGAAGATTAAGAAAAGCAAGGGCAGGTTTGAGGACTGGTCTTCCTGGAGAAGCAAGGAATATAAGAGTACAAAAGCGGAATGCCTCCAGTTCATAAACACGATGGAGGATGTCAATAAGTACGACATGACAGAAAAAGAATACAATACCCTCGAAAAGAAGAAGCTGAAAAGTCAGAAGAAATATTATAACAAGTATGTAAAGAAGCTGATGAAGGAATACGGGGAAGATGCAGGATATGAAGTACAGCAAAAGAAAGGACAGAATTTCACGGTTACGATCGGTCTGAATAAGAAAGAAAACCGTATGTGGGCTGCCTATCTGTTTGAGGACTATATTTTTGCTGCAAACGGGGACATCCGCCCTGTCATCCAGTTCATGAACCTGATTCCATACGGAACACTGGAGTTTGACTACAAGGCACTGGATGCAGAAAAACAGGGAATCGAAGAGGATTAAGAATCTACCCAAAGAGTCCGCGGTCAGACCAATGTCATTAAGTTAAGACTATTTACAGGTCTTGGTTTCCTAAATGACATTGGCGGTCAGGCGGGCTCTTTTTTTTCATTTCATATTAAAGATGTAAACCAATTTTTTAATATCGAAGGGAGAAAAAGGACATGAAAACAATTAAGAGAAAATACAACACTTATGATTTTTCCGAACTTAACGAGTCCGCAAAGGAGCGTGTCCGTCAGTGGTACCTGGATGACGATATGCGCTCTTCTGACTGGGAAAATGAGATTGAACAGGATCTTATGATCATGTTCCCAAACTCAGATCTTCATATCCAGTTTTCCTTAAACAGCTGCCAGGGAGACGGTGTCAATATTTACGGAGAACTTATTCCGGAGGATCTTGTTAAAGTTAAAGATTTTTATGGAGACCTGGATGTACTTAAAAATATTGAACCGTTTGAGCTTCCGGAAGAGCTTCGAGGAAAATTCCATTTTGAACTCAAGAAGAATGCACGATATTCATACTGCGTTGCACGGTGCATGGAAGAGGTGTTTGATGACGATGCGAATGTTTCTGATGAAGAGATTAAAATATGCCGCAAGCATGCAGTATCCGTAATCGAAGCACTCTGCCAGTTTTACGAAAAGCAGGGGTACGATTACATGTATACAGCATCTGATGAGGAAATCCAGGCTACATGCGATGCGAACGAATGGAGATTCCTCGAAAACGGGGAATTCTTTATCGAAAAGCCAGAAGATGAGGAAGAGTGCCCAGACGTTTCATTTGGTCTGTATGTCGTCGAGTATGTTCCGACCTCAACGAAGTTTCTGGTAAAAGCATGGAATGAAAAGGATGCGATCGCTCTCGCAATTCCGGCGAATAAGCAGGTAGGCGAGATGGAAGAGGAAGACCTTGAGGATGAAAAAGATTACAAAGCTGTCCCGGCTGACTTTACGGCAATTCGGGAACTCTTCTCGGAGTGTTCCAGAGACTGCAGCTACTGGGGAGGCGATGATAAGGTTGTCATCTTCGACATTTGAGATTTAAGAAGATCCTTCGGGGTCTTCTTTTTTTTGTCTCATATTAAAAATGTAAACAAAGAATTGATGTCGAAGGGAGAATACAGTATGAAAAATATGGAAGAAAACAAATATAAAAATCCTATCATGGAACATTACGAAGTTGACGGGCAGATGAATCTTTCCGAGTGTATGCAGGCAATGCAGATACAGCGGAAACTTACAATCCTTAAAGGAGCGCTCATTTTACGGGAAATTCTTGGAGTCAGAGTCAACAGTAAGGAAGAGACGACACGTATGGCGCAAAAATACACGGATGCAGAACTTTCCTTCTGGATTTCCTTTCTTCGGGAAGAGTCCCACAAAGCCGCAGATATAAGGGAAAAAGAAGCAGAAGAGAGAATTCAATGGGAAGTGGACCATGACAGCCCACAGAACTGTATGGAGTCTGGACGGGAATACACCTGTTGTACCAACCACGATTATGGCCCTTTAAATCCGTGGGATGCGCCGGGTATGAGTGTAAGGGATTTCATTTAAGATGAGAAAAAGAACTGTCAGTTGCTGATGGTTCTTTTTTTGTGTGCATGTAAAAAAATAACCAAAAATTCAGAAATCCTTTGACGATTTTAAATATGGCGCAATATGTGAAGTGTAAGGTTAAATTTTGAAAAATAAGGAAGGAGAAAAGCAACATGAGCATCACAATGACAAAATTAATGTTTGCAATCCCGATGGCTTTTTTTGCATTGAGATTAATTGTGCAATATATAGTCGGACATCACGAGGAAGACCCGGAAATGTTACAAAAAGCTCTTAGAAGTATGATTTGTTTTTTCATGACGGCATGTGCAACCACGTTTTATAAAGGAAAAGGTGATTTCATCCCTTTCACATTAAATGCAAGAGGAGTGATTTCGCTCATCATGCTGATTATGACGTTTAAATTCGATTTTATATCGATGTGGGTTGACTGGAAGGAGGAAATGTAATGGCAAAACTCTCTAAGAAATAGCCATATAATATCGAAAATGACAGTACGGACGGTTCTTTGTGTATCTGTAATGAAAATTAAGCAAAACATAATTTAAGGAGGATAATATTAGGATGAGTGAAAAGATTAAATATGAAATTCTTGCTGTTGTTATACTGATTTTGGCTATAAGTCTGTTGGTGGCCCCATATATGAATTCAATAGAGAAAAATAGGGATCAAGCTATTGCTGAATATGAATCTGATGGTGGTATCTGCTATGTGGATGGTGTAAAGCAGGACGACTCTTTTGATATTTATGGCATTGACTTGGATAGTTACACTGTATCCTATGAGGAGGGAAAGTTATATCTTAAAACTAAAAAAAATGAGAAAGAATTTTTCCCTGTGTTTGTACCAGTAAGATAACAATATCGACTCTTTGGGGTTAGAAAATAAAAAATGATTGGACTTTGTTCTCGTTTGATTCGAGGAGAAGACGATAATTTATGGAGAAATTTTCAGCAATCGGAAAAAGTAAAATTAAAAATATCAACGTTAAAAGCGAAGGAGATATGAAAAAAAAGATGAGTATTACAATGACAAAATTAATGTTTGCAATCCCGATGGCTTTTTTTGCATTGAGATTAATTGTGCAATATATAGTCGGACATCACGAGGAAGACCCGGAAATGTTACAAAAAGCTCTTAGAAGTATGATTTGTTTTTTCATGACGGCATGTGCAACCACGTTTTATAAAGGAAAAGGTGATTTCATCCCTTTCACATTAAATGCAAGAGGAGTGATTTCGCTCATCATGCTCGTCACACCGTTTGTTCTTAATTTCATATCGATGTGGATTGACAGGAAGGAGAAAATGTAATGGGAAACCTCTCAGTAATCGGGAAAGTACATATCAAAGATATCAATGCTCTTAGGGAATGGCATGCATCAGGTGAATTCAAGAAGTGGCATAAAGTAAACTGGTCGCCCGAACTTGCTGCTTATCACCATATAAAATGGGAAGATACCGAGCAGATTGCATTTTACCAGATGCAGGAGAGAATTCCGGGACTTACCAAAAGCCTCGACCGGACAGACTCATGGATGAGTGATCTTCTTGAAATGGCAGAGTACCTGCAGTCCATCGGGCAGTCTCTTAATCTTCTCTATCTGGATGATCAGCATCGGTTTGCAATTATCTCTGGAGCCGACATAAATGAAATATATATACTTCCATGCCAGTTTCTTGAAATTGATGAATATAAGGATTACTCCGACTATACACCAGATCAGATGTGTTCTATCGCAGGAGAAACAGCATCATCCATTATTCCTGCAGGTCAGGGATTTTCTTCCGTCACAGACGTTAAGAAAGACATATACAGTAAGGAAGAAAAGTTAAAAGAGCAGGAAACTGCCCTGAAAAAATTACAACAGGAACAGGAAGAAAAGTTGGAAGAAATGAAGCGCCAGCTTATGGAACAGTACCGCCCGCTCATGGAAATGATCGAGAAAAAGCAGGCAGAACTGGAAGAGGAGAAGAAAAAACTGGAAAACCAGCTTACAGTGCTGGATACGCAGATTTATGCCATCCGATGTATCACAGGAGAGGTTGTGGATTTCACGCAGCTTGTCACCGGCGGGCATGCGGATACAGACTCTCCGGTTGTGATTTACCAGAAACTCCGCTACATGGATGAAGAACTTGGAAAGTACCTGGCATTGTATGACGTGGACGGGGATGATGCCGGGCTGTTTGAAGATATTCTCAAGAACCGAGAAGATCTGCGCGACCTGTTCTGTCCGGGTGAGAAAGCAGTCTCCTTTGTCAAAGTGAGCCGGAGCGGTATTGGATACAAGAAACATGAAAAATTTGCCAACATGCTTCAGAAATACGAGAAATACCATGGACATACCATCGGTATCCTTGTCAAAGACGGAGAAAACCTATACATGGGGTGGACGGATGAAGATCGTATTAACATCCATGATGAAAATATCTTCTTTGCACCACAGGAAGAAACCGTATCACAGAAAACGGAAGAAACTTACAAGTCAACTTCCAGGGAAGAGAAGATTTCTCGTTTCTTCATCTTTGCACTGCTACAGGGAATCATCAATGATGGAAAGCTGATCCGGCTCCCGGAGAAGGTAACGGTCATAAAATCGAATCCGTATGTGGTATTTTCCATGGCTGATGGGTGGATTGAGGATAATACCTATGGTTCGTGGAAGGATATTCTTGACTCTTCCAACGGAGAGATCAAAAAAGGTGACCTGGTGTTGACCATGCAACGGATTACAAGGGATGATGCTAATGATTTTAAACGGAAATATGAGGCATTCAATAATGACAGAGGACGCGGTGAGAAAAACCGGACGCACGATGTAAGCATCAGCGACTGTAAAGTATACCCGGTTAACCTTATTGACCGTTACGAAGTATGGGAGTTTTCGTATCTGGATTACCCGTGCATGGTGATCGAGCACAGGGAAGATGAGAAAACCTCAGAACACGGAACTTCCTGCTACATCCGTAATGAGTATAAACAGCTGCAGGGACCGCCTACACTTTCCACGAATACGGTAGTCCTTAAAAACGACATGGGGCTGTGTAATTACGGCAAAGTAACCGAAGAGAATGTCATGGAATATGCCAAGTGGGAGGTGGAATATTATGGAAAGGATGGATTTTACTGCGTATATAAATCATTCAGTCCGGAGAAGAAAGCTTACCGACGGGAAGTGTATTCCGCAGAGCATGTCGGAACAGAACGGCATTACTTCATTTCCGAAGTCAAAGAAGACAGTGGGTATGACTGGAGAACCGATTCGCACAAAAAGAAAGCACGCGCAAACATGGAAGTTTTCAATGGGGAATTTTTAAACCTTACCTACCTTGATTCCGTCCGTCTCCGGTATGCCATTGCAAACCGTAAGGTAACTTCATGGCGGATCGGCAGATGCGATGTAAATTACGCGGCAGCACTCCGGTATCTTAACAAGGCTCTCGAATACCTTGACGAAAGAGAAAAGAAAGAAAAAGCAATACTGCTGAAATATATGGATGAGTTGCCGGAGAATTGGCAGGTTGCTCTTACGCTGTGGCGGAAGGAACACGGGTACCATACACTGACGGAAGCGAGAGCGAAGAAATGGGCGATGGAAAGAAAATAGCAGGAAAGAAGTGAGCGGAGGTAGTCGCAATGGCGAGAATAAAATCCGATTTAAGGTGTTGCATATATTGTTCACATCGAAAGGTGGATATTGCAAATCTTTCTTATTACTGTTCAAATCGGCAATCCGAGCATTACTTGGAAAATATAAAAGATGAGACACTTATGCATCATTGCAAAGGCGGTAATGCGAAATTGAAATAGAACTTGGGTGCGGGGAACATTTGAATCTTGGAGAATTTCTATTGTATAAAGAGGAGGATGAATTTTATATTATTCATTTCCGTAGCGGAATCATAATTAATTGGTACAAGCATCTTGGACGTACAAATACTTGTAACAAAGAGGGATTTTCTACTGATGATTTAATAGAGTTTTTGGTTCTCCTAAAAGATAACTTGTCAGAATCCATTAAAAAATAAGCGTTGGTAAGAAAATAGTAAAAAAAAAGGAGAGAAAATGATCGAAATGTGTCCAACAGAAAAACAAAAACGTTTAATAAAGAAAAGGATTCAATATTTTGGTGAAGAGAAAGTATTGTTTTACGAAAAACATTTTTTCCCGGAACTGCAGAACCTTGAAAATATCTCCAGAGAACAGGCCCAGAAAATCATTACGGGTTTGCGGATTCCGCGTGTAATCCGTGGTGTGTGTGGAAGAGATAAATAAACTTTACGAATGGAGGAGAATATGGAAAATTTTGTAGCATTTGCATCAACTTTATATTGCAAGATACTGGTTGGCGCACTCATCATTGAGCTCGTTGTGATTTGGCTTTGTAAGAAGAAAATCATCAAAAAAGATAAAATAACATCTGCGTTAAGTGTTGGTTTGGTTGCGCTGGCGCTTGCGATCTGCTTTCCAATATACAGTATGGAGAAAATAAAAGATATTCCATACCAGACTATTTCCTACAATCAATACAATATCGTCAAAATTGTGAATGAAAATGGAACAAGGGTTAAGGCGGTTGTACAGGACGAGTCTGGAAAAACAAAGAATATTTTCTTTTATACAGATCGCTTCGATATCGGAAGCAGCGAAGGAGAAAAACATCTGCAAGTCTTTGCAGAAACGACTGGAACATCGTATATTGAGGAAAAATTTATGGAAAAGAAAAACCCTCTGATTCGAAGTCAGTATAAGCAGATTGTTGTACATTTATCAAAAGAGGATATGAAAAAGATAAAATAGGATATAAGAAAGGTCTGCTGGCAGTGCATCTGTTTGCAGATATTTTTTAGGTCTTTTAAAAAAGTTTAACAATCTTTTTGACGATTTTTTAAATGGCGCAATATGTATGTTGTAAGGGTTAAAACGTCAACAACAAAAATCTAAGGAGAGAAAAATATGAGAAAATTAAAGAAAATTGTCAAAGACTGTATCGACACTGGTACACCAATGGAATGGTTTTAAAGGGAGCTATGCATATGAGCCAAAGAAAAGTATCGACAACTCACGCAACAGCTGAACAACAGAGCGAACAAAAGATTTGTAATGAACAGGTGGCGGCAACATTTTACATACCAGCGAATACAAAAAAAATAAAAGAAAAGGAGGATAGCTGGTAACAGTGATGTTTTACATTCATTAAGGTATTTAGGAAAACATTACGGGTGACAACTGGGATTCAGTTGTGGTATCCAGCTTAGTATTTATGAATAATGGAAAAATAATGAATATGAATGGGGATGACGAATGGGCGGGGACACCTTTCCCGTACAGAGTCATTATATGTGGTGTTTTTATTGTTGCGTTCGTATACCTCATAATGATGCCATTTTATCTGTATAAGGGTAGACTAATTTCAGAAGAAACGATAACTGCAGATGTAACTATTGTAGATGGAACTAAACATGTTAAAACACCTATAACTATGCCTTATGAAATCGATATAAAGTATGGTTCGCAGTATATATCTTATTACACGAAGGATGTAGATGAATATTACAGATTTAAAAAACAAATCAATCACAGATGCAAGGCTGAAATAAACATATTAAAATATGGAACTGGAGATGTGAGAATAGAAGTGGAAAAACTAAGAAGCATACCCAAAAAACTAACTAATATGAAGCAAATCAAAGATTATCCAAATTTATATTACAATTTATCTGGCCATATGGTATTCGAAATGGTATACAATGATGATCCGCTTCCTGGAGAGCCAGAATATAAGTATCTACCACTTATGTGTGGAGATAAATTTTATTACTATGATCCTGATTCAAACGAGATATTTGTGAAAAAATAATCATAAAAAATGTTTGAGATCCTTTGACTTTTCCAGAAACGGTGCAATAATTTAAGAAAAGAGGTAGCAATGTGTAATATACGTAAAATAACAATGAAGATGATGAATAACATTGTTGGAAAAGACATTGGTTCGTCAATTGGATGCAATCATAATAAACAGAAATTTTTTTCTTCAATGTTGAAAAGTAAGAAAATATTTCTTCTTGATAAAAGAAATGAGTATAAGGCTGTCCATGACACTATACAGCCAAAAAATATTACAAAGAATATTTAAAAACATTTCTTTTCCAACATAATGCGTGTTATAATAGTATAAAATAAATAAAATAAATATACATAAGATGGAGGACAAATATATGAAAACACCAAAAGGAACATTATCACCTAGACAGGAAGAATTGATGCTTTTTCTCTGGGATAAGGACGTGTCTTTGACAGCGACTCAAATGGCGGAAGCAATGAAGGAAAAGGGATGGAACAATGCAACTTTATTTAAAACAGTACAGGCTTTGACAGAGAATAATTTTCTCGAAGTTAAAGGGCTTGAAAAGGCTGTTAAGACATATGCACGAAAGCTGGCCCCATCTATGACAAGGGCAGAATATTATGGTAATTTACTTGCATCAAGAGGCATTACCAAAGAAGATCTTCCACAAATTATAGCTTCTGTAATAGGTACTGAAAAAGATTCCGTGGAAAAAGAAATTGATGAAATGCTGCAAAGATTATAGTAATAAAACAAATGATAAACAAAAACATTCTGAATATAGCAATCCCATAATAGAATTTTATGAGGTTGAAGGACAAATGGATATATTTGATTTCCTGGATACGGAACAGAAAAAATCAAAAGATCATTTGTAAATTTTGCATATGTTGAATTTATTTGTAACAGCAGAAGGAGATTGTAATAGCAATCTCCTTTTTATTATTGAAAATCCTGCAGCGAATACAATTCGATTGTCTGGTTGTGTATCATTCTAGCAAATATTTCCAGATTTATAGAAGGTCTAGCAGAAAACCGCGGCCAACATTGTTGTCCGCTATGGTGATACA
>ERZ841120.39-NODE-39-length-140657-cov-35.824853_pt1 | contig 140657 bp, 127 predicted proteins | sample MGYA00519572_ERZ841120 | MGnify/ENA primary metagenome ERZ841120 (study PRJEB31850, sample SAMEA3708890) | human gut metagenome | biome: human gut; feature: human-associated habitat; material: faeces | place: China | collected 2014 ...
AGGGTATCTAATCCTGTTCGCTCCCCACGCTTTCGAGCCTCAGCGTCAGTTACAGTCCAGAAAGCCGCCTTCGCCACTGGTGTTCCTCCTAATATCTACGCATTTCACCGCTACACTAGGAATTCCGCTTTCCTCTCCTGCACTCAAGAAGACCAGTTTCCATCCCCTCACGGGGTTGAGCCCCGCACTTTTAAGATAGACTTGATCTCCCGCCTGCGCTCCCTTTACGCCCAATAATTCCGGACAACGCTCGCCACCTACGTATTACCGCGGCTGCTGGCACGTAGTTAGCCGTGGCTTCCTCGTCAGGTACCGTCATTGGAAATGGTTATTCACCATCTCCACGTTCGTCCCCGACAACAGAGCTTTACGAGTCGAAACCCTTCTTCACTCACGCGGCGTTGCTCCGTCAGGCTTGCGCCCATTGCGGAAGATTCCCCACTGCTGCCTCCCGTAGGAGTCTGGACCGTGTCTCAGTTCCAATGTGGCCGTTCATCCTCTCAGACCGGCTACTGATCGTCGCCTTGGTAAGCCGTTACCCCACCAACTAGCTAATCAGACGCAGACCCATCGTAAAGCGATAGCTTACAAGTAGAGGCCATCTTTAGTAGAGCTCCCATGCGGAAGTTCCACAACATTCGGTATTAGCAGTCCTTTCGGACTGTTGTCCCCATCTTTACGGCAGGTTGTCTACGCGTTACTCACCCGTTTGCCACTCGACTTTCAAAAGCAAGCTTTCAATCGTCTCGTACGACTTGCATGTGTTAAGCACGCCGCCAGCGTTCGTCCTGAGCCAGGATCAAACTCTCCATAAAATTTATGAAGAACCTTGATTGGCTCTAAATATCTTTTTGGCCTAAGCTTCAAAAGAAGCCTAGTAAAGAAATTGCCGATTGCTTATGTTCATAATCAATCGATGTTTTTAAAAACATCTGGCTTGAATCACAAATGATTCATGTTGCATTGTTTAGTTTTCAAAGAACAACTTGGTCTTTCGAAGCTTGCTTTCTTGCTTTCGTTTGAAAGCTGTTTGCTTCAAGTGACTTTTATATCTTATCGCATCGAGCGGAGCTTGTCAAGAAGTTTTTTCTTTCTTTTTTCAAGTTCTTTTGAGCTTCCTGCAAATCCCTTGCCAATCAAGGCTTATGGGCTTTTGCTTCGGCCGTATCGCTCAGCGACTTTTACTATATTACAGGATAGTGGCCGAGTTGTCAACAGCTTTTTTGAAAAAAGTTCAAAAAGATGCTGACCCCCCGGATTCCTGTTATCCTGCCATCTCTATCCGCATCAGAGATACGTGTAGAGCAGCACGGCAATGACGCCTGGCACGCCGAAGAAGCCGGCGACGAGCGCGCTCAGGAAGGTGATCTGCACCTTGACGGCCACGAGCTTGACAAACCAGAGCAGGATGGCGCCAACGATGCTGTTCGTGATCAGCTTCCAGACGAGATGGAGTGGCAAGGAAACGACCTTGCCGACGAGGCAAAGGACCACCAGTCCGATGGCGAATGCCGTTATGAACTCAAACATCAGATTTCCCTCCGATTCTCCATGGCTTTCGCAAGCGTGACCTCATCGGCGTACTCCAAGTCGCCGCCGATTGGCAGGCCGTGTGCGATGCGCGTGACCTTGATGCCGAGCGGCTTCAGGAGCTTGGCAATGTACATGGCCGTCGCCTCCCCCTCGACATTCGGGTTCGTCGCCATGATGACTTCCTTGACCGTATCGTCCTGCAGTCGCCCGAGGAGTTCCTTGATGCGGATGTCCGACGGTCCGACGCCCTCTAATGGCGACAGTGCGCCATGCAGAACGTGGTAGACGCCCTGGTAGTCGCGCATGCGCTCCATCGCCGCGACGTCCTGCGGCTGCTCGACGACGCAGATGACGGAGTGGTCGCGCTCATCCGACGCGCAGATGGCGCAGGGATTCTGGTCACTGAGGTTGAAGCAGGTATTGCAGTAGCCGATCTTCTCCTTGGCATCGATGATGGCAGAGGCCAGTGCCCTCGCCTGTGCAGGGTCCATGTCGAGTACGTGATAAGCAAGACGCACTGCCGTCTTTTGGCCAATGCCCGGCAGTGCGCGAAAGTGCTCGATTAAGTTTGCCAAGGGTGCAATGTACTGCATTAAAGAAGTCCCGGCGGCAGGCCGAGCCCGCTCGTCAGCTTGCCCATCTCCGACGCCATCATCTCGTCGACTTTCTTCGTCGCCTCATTGAAGGCAGCCGAGATGAGATCCTGCAGCATCTCGACGTCTTCCGGATCGACAGCAGCCGGGTCAATCGTCAGGGACTGAACCTGCTTCTCGCCGTTCATGACGATCTTGACAGCACCGCCGCCAGCCGTAACATCCACGGTCTTGCGCTTGAGCTCGTCCTGCATCTTCTTCATTTCGTTCTGCATCTTCTGGACTTTTTTCATCATGCCGGCCATATTGCCCATATTGCCCATTCCACCAAACATAGATTACACCTCTCGTTCTCATGCAACGCGCATGTGTCTTGATTGTTTCTCTAGATTAGACTACCAAATTAACGTGCCTGCGTCAACTCAAAAGATGATTCGCGGATCACTCGTCGTCCTCCGTTGGCAGTGGCACGTCGCCGTCCTCTGGCAGCGGGATGGCGCCGTCCTCGTAGATGTCATGGCCTTCCGGCTCCGGTGCGGCAGGCTTCGACGCGGCCAATGTCGTCTCGACGCCGACGACATTGGCACCGAAGACGTCGAAGGCTTTCTTGAGGGAGGCGCGCTCGTCGGGCGCGACTTCTTCGAGGATTTCCGTGGGCTCCGGCTTCGCAGGCGGCGTCTCGCGCCTCGGCGCAATCTTCGGTGCGGCTGGCCGCGGGCGCGGCGGAGCCTTCATCGGTGCATCCTCGCCGGCACAGACAAGGCGCAGCTCACGCCCCGTAAGCTCCTGCAGGATGCGTTCGATGGTCTTGCGGTAATTGCGCATGACGAGCGAAGCCATGAGGCCGCTCTGCATGCGCATGTGGAACTGGCTGGCCGTCATGCCCATGAAGCGGGCGTTCTGGATGCAGGCGAGGATCGGCGCCTTATGCTGATCGCGCAGAGCCTGAAAGAGCTGGTTCCAGACCTGCAGGCCCGCCTCATCGAGCGCGGCAGGTTCTTCGGGCACGTCTGCCGGTGCCGGCGTGACGGCAGGCGTAGCAGCAGGAGCAGCAGGATCTGGAGCTGGAGTCGGCACGCCCGTGGCAGGAACGACAGCAGGCCGGACTCCCGCACCAGCCGTCGCCTGCTTGAGCAGGGCAGTGACCTGCGCAAGAGCAGCTTCGAGCTTGGCAATGCGCGCCTCGTCAGCAGGATTGCTCGAAGCAGCTCTCGGTCCGTTACTGGCAGCCTGCCCCGCATTTTCTTGAGTCGATGCCACAAGCTCGGGGCGGCAGAGTTCCATCAATGCGACCTCGACGGTGATGCGCGGCTGCGGCGACCACTTCATCTCCGTCATCGCCTCGTGCAGGCGCGCGATCATGCGCGGCAGGACCTCGGGCGCGAAGAGCTTGGCCTGATCTTGCAGTACATCCTGTGGCTCGGCGTAGAGGTCCATGGCCTCGACGGTGCCCGCCGCCTGGAAGATCATGAGGCTGCGCAGGTGCAGCGATAGCTCCGAGAGGACCTGCTTGAGGTCCTTGCCGTCGCGCAGCAGCTCCGCAAGGATCTGGAGCGCCTCCTGCACATTGCGCGCAGCGAGCGCCCTTGTCATCTTGTAGATCCAGTCGTGGCCGACGAGGCCGAGAATCTGGCGCACGCGCTCTGCCGTGATTGCCCCTTCGGCGAGCGCTGCACACTGGTCGAGGATGGACAATGCATCGCGCATGCCGCCGTCGGCCTGTATCGCGATCATCGCGAGGGCCTCGTCCTCGGCCTCCATCTTCATCTCTGCCGTGATGTAGCGCAGGCGGCTCTCGATTTCCTCGACGGTGATGCGCTTGAAGTCGTAGCGCTGGCAGCGCGACTGGATGGTCGGCGGGACCTTGTGGGCCTCCGTCGTCGCGAGAATGAAGACGACGTGCGCCGGCGGCTCCTCGAGTGTCTTCAGGAGCGCGTTGAACGCCTCGGTCGTCAGCATGTGGACCTCGTCGATGATGTAGACCTTGTAGCGGCCATCGACCGGCGCGAACTTGACCGTCTCGCGCAGGTCGCGGATCTCGTCGATGCCGCGGTTGGAGGCCGCATCGATCTCAAAGACATCCATCGAGGAGCCGTCCGCGATCTTGCGGCACTGCTCACACTGCCCGCAGGGCTCCGGCGTTGGCCCGTGCTCACAGTTGAGCGCCTTCGCCAAGATCTTCGCCGTACTCGTCTTGCCCGTGCCGCGCGGGCCGGCAAAGAGGTACGCATGGCCGATGTGGCCGCTCGTAATCGCATTCGCCAGCGTCCGGCTGATATGCTCCTGCCCGACGAGGTCCTTGAACGTCTGCGGCCTCCACTTCCGATACAGCGCAATATACGCCATCGCAACTCCTCTCCTCTCCTATGATTACTACATCATTATACCTACAAACGAGCCGCCACGGAAGGGTATCCAACGTTCCGCGCAGCAGGCTGAAGCTCCACTTATGGATACCCTTCCATGGCTCAGTGCAGCGCATGGCCCGGCCAAGAGCAGGCGTCGCTTGGGGCACCGGAGATGGATGGCCATAAGCGGAGCATTGGCCAGCCATCCCCGGTGGCCCCCTCCAGTGCTGCCTCGTTTCTCCGAATATAATATAGATTATAGTAAAAAAGCAGCCGTTTCTGGCTGCTCTCCATCCTTTTCCACGTCGAACCGCAGTCCCCAGGCACCCTCGCGGCACATGGAACGATTCGCTTAACGCTGCTTCCTTCCGGACCTGACGTGGTTCACGAGGCCCCATTGCGCAAGACCCAGGCGCTGCGGCCCGACCTGAAAAAGGATATAAAAATGGCGGAGAGTGAGAGATTCGAACTCTCGATACAGGTTTCCCCGTATACACGCTTTCCAGGCGTGCTCCTTCAACCACTCGGACAACTCTCCACAATGCTCTACTATCAGAAGCTATTCAATTTTGTTGCCCTGCCGCGTGATTGCCGCCTGCAACGATATATATCTTACCATCCCATCTGCCTCCTGTCAACACCCTTTTTTCTCTTTTCCACAAAAAAATCTCCGCAGATTGTTCTGCGGAGACTCTATGCATTGCTTACCAGATGAAGAGGCCTGCAAGACCTGCGGAGAGCAGGGAGACCAGGATACCCGAGAGCAGCATGTAGCCGACGTTGCGGGAGATCAGGTCGTTCTTGTTGTCGTCGACGAGGCCCTTGAAGCAGCCGATGATCATGCCGAGCGTCGAGAAGTTCGCGAACGACGTGATGAAGACCGTCAGCACGCCCTGCATGTGGCGGCTGTAAGTGCTCAGGATGTCCTGCACGCTGAGCATGACGACGAACTCATTCGTAACGAGCTTCGTGCCCATGTACTGCGCCAGGGCAAAGGCTTCCGTCGAGTCGAGGCCGAGCAGCCAGGCAAACGGGAACATGATGCAGCCGAGGATGTTCTCGAGCGTGATGGCCGGATGGATCAGCACGAGCAGCATGTCGATGAGCTTGGCGAGTGCGACGAACGCGATGACGTTCGCGCAGATGATCAGCACCAGTCTTCCAGCGCCGAGGATGGAGTTGCCGAGGAACGAGAAGAACGGCTCGCGCTCTTTGCCACCGTCGTTGAGGCGGGCGACCGTGTCCTCCTCCTCCGTGATCTTGACCGGATGCAGGAGGTTCGTGACGATCAGGGCGTTGATGACGTTTAAGGGCACTGCCGTCAGGATGAACTCAGCCGGCATCATCTTCGTGTAGACGCCAATCAGGGCAGCCGTGACGCAACTCATGGACATCATCGCGAGCGTCAGGCAGCGGTCTGCCTTCATGCGCTTGAGCTGCAGGCTCGAGACGGCCAGGGCTTCCGTGTTACCGAGGAACATCATCTCGATGGCGAAGAAGGATTCAAACTTCGGCTCGTGCGTGAGGAAGGCCAGCGCCTTGCCGATCCACTTGATGACGAACGGCAGGAGGCCGATGTACGTCAGGATGTCGAAGAGTGGCACGACGAGGAGGATCGGCAGCAGGGCCGAGGTGAAGAAGTTCATCTGCGGCACATGGACCCAGTCCGGGAATGCGAAGGCGATGCCCTCGTAGGCGACGCTGACGAGCCAGGTGAAGCCCGCGGCTGCGGCCTGGACAATGTCGCGCCCAATCGGGAACGAGGTCAGGAACCATGCGATGAACACGTTGAGCGCGAGCAGTGAACCGACGCCGCGCCAATGGATGTCCTTGCGCTTCTTCGAGAGAAGCACGCCGACGGCCAGGAAGATCAGCACGCCGAGGAGATTAATGATGAAATACATACGGGTTGCTCCTATCTTCTTTGGATGAGATCTTTGCGGCCACTGCCCGAAAAGGACATGTGACCGACTTTTCCATTACATCATTATATATCAGAGGTCATTATCCGTAAAGGCAAACGGGAGGATTTCTGCAAGCGTCGCCACCTGCACATCGCCCTTGAGGTTCGCCATGATGATCTTCGGGATCTTGAACTCGCTGATGGCCTGGCGGCACATGCCGCACGGCGAGCACGGGCCCGGCGTATCAGCGATGATCGCGATGGCCGCGAAGTCGCAGTGGCCCTCGGAGACCGCCTTGAAGATGGCCGTGCGCTCGGCGCAGTTCGAGACCGGGTAGCTGGCATTCTCGATGTTGCAGCCGCCGAAGACCTTACCGTCCTTCGTCAGCACGGCTGCGCCAACCTTGAAGTTCGAGTACGCCGCATAGGCGCGCTCCCGATAGGCTTTCGCCACTTCGATGAGTTCCTGATCCGTCATTCCCTGCTCCTTCTTTCTATCAATACTTCTCGACTTTGTCTTTCTCGACGCGCGCGTAGACGAGCGGCTCTTTTACGGGCTGCTCATCGCCGATGGCAATGGCCTCGCGGTACATCTTCTCCGCATCGGCAAGGGCCGACTCCTTCGAGGTGTAGAGCGTCACGAGGCTGTCGCCTTCCTTGACTTCATCGCCGTACTTCTTGTGCAGGATGAGGCCTGCCGAGAAGTCAATCGCGCTCTCCTTCGTCTCGCGGCCTGCGCCGAGCACGACGGACGTCTCGCCGATCTCCTCGGCGTTCATCTTCGTGATGAAGCCCGAGCGCTCTGCCTTGATCTCCGCTCGGTACGGTGCCTGCGGGAACTTCGTGTAGTCGCGCAGCACGCTGTCATCGCCGCCCTGGGCGCGGACCATCGTGCAGAACGTCTCGAAGGCGCTGCCGTCCGCAATGGACTTCTCGGCCATCGCGCGGCATTCCTCCGGCGTGCCCTTGCCGACGAGGTAGAGCATGTTGGAGGCGAGCTGCAGCGATACCTCGCGCAGATCCGCCGGGCCTTCGCCCTTGAGGACATCCATCGACTCCATGACCTCGATGCTGTTGCCGATGCCGTAGCCGAGTGGCGTGTCCATGTCGGTGATCAGGGCGACCGTGCGGCGGCCGGCGAGCTCGCCGATGGCGACCATTGTCTGTGCGAGCTTGATGGAATCATCGAGCGTCTTCATGAAGGCACCGCTGCCCGTCTTGACGTCGAGCAAGATGCAGTCGGAGCCGGCCGCGAGCTTCTTGCTCATGATGGACGAAGCGATGAGCGGGATGCAGTCGACCGTCGCCGTGACGTCGCGCAGTGCGTAGAGCTTCTTGTCGGCCGGCGCGAGGTTGCCCGACTGTCCGATGACGCTGACGCCGCACTTGTTGACCGTGTCGAAGAACTTCTCGCGCGAGAGCGCCGTCTGGTAGCCCGGAATCGACTCGAGCTTGTCGACCGTGCCGCCCGTGTGGCCGAGGCCGCGGCCGCTCATCTTCGCGACCTTGCCGCCGCAGGCTGCGACGATTGGCGCGCAGATGAGCGTCGTCTTATCGCCGACGCCGCCCGTCGAGTGCTTGTCGACCTTCTTGCCCGCGATGGCCGAGAGGTCGATCATGTCGCCCGACTTCGCCATGACCTTCGTGAGTTCCGTGATCTCGTGGTTCGTCATGCCCTTGAACCAGATGGCCATGAGCATCGCCGACATCTGGTAATCGGGGATGTCCCCCTTGACGTAGCCGTCGATCATATAGGTGATCTCAGCGTCCGTCAGTGCTTCTCCGTGCTTCTTCTTCGTGATCAGATCGTACATGCGCATAATAATTTTCCCCTTATTCGATATATTTTGATAGATTCCCCTATACGCCTCCCAAAAGGGAGGCATCTGTCATTCGATGATGCGCGGCAGAAGGCTCTCGCCCTTCGTGTAGAGGTCGGCACCGAAGATGTCCGAGATGGTCGCGCCGATCATCGCGAACGTCGGATACGTGCCGAGATTGAGCCCTTCCTTGACGTGCTTGCCGTACATCAAGAGCGGCACATACTCGCGCGTGTGGTCCGTGCCCGGTGCGCCCGGATCGCAGCCGTGGTCGGCCGTGATCATCAGCAGGTCGTCGTCCTTCATCTTCGCCATGAACTCGCCGAGCTGGCGGTCGAAGACCGTCGCTGCCTTTGCGTAGCCGTCGATGTCGCGGCGATGGCCGTACTGCATGTCGAAGTCGACGAGGTTGACAAACGCGAGGCCCGTGAAGTCCTCATCCATGAGCTTCAGCGTCTTCTCCATGCCGTCGACGTTATCCTTGTTGATGCCGAGCGTGCGGCTGATGCTGCGGCCCGCGAAGATATCCGAGATCTTGCCGACACCGATTGTCGCGAGACCCTTGCGCGCGAGCGCATCCATCATCGTGTCGCCCGTCGGGTCGAGCGAGAAGTCGTGGCGGCGCGGCGTGCGCGTGTAATTCGGGTACTCGCCGACGTACGGGCGCGCGATGATGCGGCCGACGCCGTGCTCGCCCTGCATGATCTTGCGCGCCATGCGGCAGTATTCGTAGAGCTGCTCGACCGGCACATCGTCCTCGTGCGCTGCAATCTGCAAGACGCTGTCGGCCGACGTGTAGACGATCAGCGCGCCCGTCTCCTTCTGCTCGCGGCCGTAGTCGTGGATGACCTTCGTGCCCGAGTACGGCTTGTTGCAGATGATCTTGCGGCCGAATGCCTTCTCGAGCTCTGCGATGACTTCCGGCGGGAAGCCGTCAGGGTACGTCGGCATCGGGCGCTCCGAGATGATGCCCGCAATCTCCCAGTGGCCCGTCGTCGTGTCCTTGCCGCGCGAGAGCTCGCGCAGGCGGGCAAAGGCGCCGATTGGCTGAACCTCCGGCGTGCCGCAGCCGACGCCGTCGATGTTGAAGAGGCCAATCTTCTTCATGTTCGGCGTATCGTACGCCTTCGAAGCGACGATGGAGCGCAGCGTGTTGCAGTCGCCGTCGCCGAATTCCTTCGCATCCGGCTCTGCGCCGATGCCGAAGCTGTCGAGAACAATGATGAACGCACGTTTGAATGCCTGCATGTCTGTCATTCCTTTCTATTATCTCTCAACGATCAGATCTCGTCCTTGAGGACCTTGACGGCAGCGCTGGCGCCGAGGCGCGTGCAGCCCGCTGCAAGGAAGGCTTCCATCTCCTCGCGCGTGTGGATGCCGCCCGCGGCCTTCATCTGCACGTTCGGTCCGATGTGCTTCTTGAAGAGTTCGATGTCCGAAAGCTTCGCTCCTGCCGAGCCGAAGCCCGTCGACGTCTTGATGAAGTCGGCGCCGCCTTCCGTCACGCAGTTGCAGGCCGCAATCATCTCCTCTTCCGTCAGGAAGCATGTCTCGACGATGACCTTGAGCACGCGCGCGCCGCAGAGTTTCTTGAGTGCGCGGATTTCCTTGGTCACATAGTCCGTCTCGCCTGCCTTGAGCATGCCGATGTTGATGACCATGTCGATCTCCTCGGCACCGTCCGCGAGGGCCTGTGCCGTCTCCGCAATCTTAGCTGCCGTGTTGCAGTTGCCGTTCGGGAAGCCGACGACCGTCGCGACCTTGAGGGCATCGCCGTACTTGGCCACGATGCGCGGCACATAAGCAGACGGTACCATGACCGTCGCCGTGTGGTACGTCACGGCCTCATCGCAGATGCGCTGGATATCTGCCCAGGTTGCCGTCTGCTTCAGGAGCGTGTGATCGACATGTGCCAGGATCTCTGCTGCTTTCATTCTGTATTCCTCCTATTGTTCGGCGCTTGCCGGTGGAGTGACACCCTGTTCACTCTGTTGGCAATCGTCAGACTCTTTTCTCTGTGCTATCGCTTTTTCTTGTTTCCATTGTAATCAATAGCAAACGAAATAGAAAGGACATCTGTCTTAAAAAAAGCTGCTGTGATAAAAAACGCGCGCCAATGGCTAAAAATATAAAGCGAATTGTTCTCGCCCCCCCCCGAAAAATGTTATAATGAAGGTAACGATTATGATACCTGTATCGGGGAAAGGGTATATAAAGTGAACAACACCATACGCGACTACGTCGCCCACCATTTTGAAGAGGCTCTGCGCAGCGGCTGCATCACCGTCTGCTACGAGCCTATCTTGCGCGCCCTGACGAACAAGATCTGCTCGTTCGAGGCGCTCGCACGCTGGCATGATCCAGAGCGTGGAGAGATCCTCCCGCGCGACTTCATTCCCGTGCTCGAAGAAACCAACAAGATTCACCTGCTCGACCACTTCATCGCAAAGACCGCCATCCAGGCGCTCCACACCCGTCAACAGCAGGATTTGCCGATCGTGCCGGTCGTCATCAACCTCTCGCGGCGCGATTTCTGCCTGACAGACCCAGCAGGGGTGCTCAATCAGCTGACGGAAAAATACCAGCTGCCGCACATCTACCTGCAGGTCGAGATCACGGAGACAGCCTTCGTCGACGATGAAGCCATCCTCACAGAGTCCATCCAGAAGCTGCGCGCGAACGGCTACACCGTCACGCTCGACAATTTCGGCGAGGGCCACTCGTCGCTCGCAGCCCTGCAGCGCTGCTCCATCGACGAGATCAGTCTCGACAAGGTCTTCTTCGAGAACTTCACGAAGAGCAGCCGCCTCTTGCTGACCTCTATCCTGCTCATGGCCAAGACTCTCGGCATCCACACGGCTGCCGAGGGCGTCCGCACGAAGGAACAAGCCGACTTCCTGCGCCGCATCGGCTGCGAGAAAATACAGGGCCCAGTCTGCCGCCCGCACGCCACGGCCATCGAGCAGCTGCAGGAGGTCCAGGCGCAGGTACAGCAATTCGAATCGATGCTCGAACAGCAGGTTTTCCGCCAGGCCGGCCTGACGAATCTCGTGACCGACACGCCTGTCGCCCTGCTCGCAGACGATGGACAGTCCTTGCACCTGCTCACGGCCAATACAAGCTACCAGAGGGCGCTGCATCTCAGCGGCATCAACAGCATCCAAGAGGCAAACGAGCGAATGCGCGAACTGCCGCAGCTCATCCAGTCGCGCTTGCGCGCGCTGGCCGATGCGACCATCCGGAACCATGCGCCCGAGACAGAGATTTTCCTCAGCAACGGCCACTACTTCCCGTTCAAGCTGCAGAACCTCGCCGGCACGAGCAGCTTCTACATCCACTGCGCCGAGCTCCAGTTCCTGCCGCAGGAACGACTGACGTCATCGAGCGAAGAGTACGACAAGATCATGCGCCACCTCATGCAGTTCTACCACGACATCTACCTCATCGACATCCAGAAGAACCGCATCGAGGTCATCACGGCAAGCGTGTCGACCATAAAGGCCGGCGCGCGTATGCACGGCATCATGGCGGCCTTCATGAATTTCGCCAATCTGCACATCCATCCGGACGACCACACGCGCTTCCTGCACTACATCCACTGCCTCACCAGCATCAGCAGGAATGATATCTGCACCACGCGCTTCGACCTCTTCCGGGTCAAGATGCCAAATGGCGGCTATCATTGGAAGAATTTCAGCCTCACAGCATTCCGCTATGAGAGCAGGCCCTGCCAGCTGCTCTGCCTGCGCGACTTCGTCTTCGAGGAGCTGCCCGATCGCGACAAGCTCATCAACACCGTCATGGCCTCTTACGGCTTCACGAGCCAGTCCGGCAGCCAAGATAACCAAATCACAGACGCGACGCTCTGGCGGACACTGACGCAGTTCTCGCACCGCAAGCTCTTCTGGAAGGACAGAAAGGGCCGCTTCTGCGGCGCGAGTCCTGCATTCCTGCGCTACTACGGCATCCAGAACATCACAGAGCTCCTCGGCAAGACCGACCGCGACCTCGGCTGGCATCTCTCCGACTCCTACATGGACCAGGCAGAGAAACGCATCCTCAAGAAGGGCGAGCCCATCCACGACGGCCATGGCCTCTGCATTGCGCGCGGCCGCCAGCACGCCATCTCCTTCTCGAAGTACCCCATCTACCAGGAATCCGAGATTGTCGGCCTGCTCGGCGAGTTCCGCGACGTCGAGGAAGAGCGCAGCTACCACGAACTGCAGCGCAGGCTCTACCTCGTCGACGAAGAGACGGGCTTCTACAACTACCGCGGCATGCTCCTCACGAGCGTCGAGTTTGCCGACAACCTGCGGCTTAACCAGGTCGGCTACGTCGGCGCCATGTTCGTCGTGCCGGAATTTGCCTCACTCAGCAAGCGCTACGGTCCCGCAGTCGAGCGCGCAGCACTGCTCCGCATCTGCACGGTCATCAGGAAGAACCTGCCCGCCGCCACAGTTTGTGTCCATACGGGCAGCGGCGTCTTCGTGCTGTTCCTCAAGGGACAGACCGTCGGTGCCATGCGCACCTTCATCGAGCAGGTCAAGGCCGAACTCACCGCCATCAAGGAGATCGATGGCTTCACCTGTCATCTCTCGATGCGCTACGCCCTCGAATCCGGTGCAGAGGCCCGCAGTTCCGATGAATTCCTCAAGATCCTCTCCTCGCGCTGCCTCGACTACTTGCCGTCCTTCGGCATCACAGGCACACTCGGCGACCAGATTCCCTTCGACATCGAGAAATTCGACCATCTCAACCGGCTCATCTACATCGCCGACCCGGAGACCTACAACCTGCTCTACGTCAATCCCTGCACACTCCGCAGCTGTCATCTGCCGGCCGACTACCAGTACGCAGGCCAGAAGTGCTACGCCCTGATTGCCGGCCTCTCTTCGCCGTGCACGGCCTGCCCGAAGGAACAGCTGCGCCGCGACCGCTTCCACTTCCGGCAGTTCCACTCGCCGCACACCAGCAAGGACTACCTCATCTGGGAGACGATGATCTCCTGGAACAACCGCAACTGCATCTTCTCCGACAGCCTTGATGTCGAGCGCATGATTGCCAACAACCAAGGCAGCAGGACGACAGAGCAGGCCGCCATCTCCATCAATGACATCACGAGCCTCGCCATACAGGAGGAAGACCCGAATGTCGGCATCCAGCGCATGATGGAGAAACTCGGCCGCACACTTGCCGCCGCGCACATCATCCTGATGGAAGAAGAAGCCGACGGCTTCCACCTGAGCTGCACGTACGAATGGCACGCAGAAGATTGCGCACCACTGCGCCAGCGCCTGCAGCACACCACCATTCTCGAGAACAAGCCGTTCTACGACGCATTCCACAACAGCCCCGTCCTGCTCGTCGACAATGCGGCAGTCTATCAGGAGCGCCACCCCGAGCTGGCGACGATCCACCAAGGAGAACTCGAGCGCTATGCCATCGGCCAGCTCATGATCGAGCACCGCTCCCTCGGCTACATCGCCATCATCGATCCGACCAAAGAGGGGTTCGCCGACATCGCCAAGCCGCTGCATACCATCCTGCGCGTCACCTCCATCATGATGCGCAACCGCAACAACATCCAGAAACTGCACGAGATCAGCACAATCGACCAGCTCACGGGCATCGGCAACCGACGCGCCCTCAGTAATTTTGTCGACAAGTGCCTGCAGCCCGGCACGATGTACGCCGTCATCTTCGTCGACGTCAACGGGCTCAAGAAGATGAACGACACCTTCGGCCATGCGCGCGGCGACCTGCTCATACAGACCATCGCCTACGTCCTCTCGAATATCGCCGGCAAGAACCACGTCTTCCGCCTCGGCGGCGATGAATTCCTCGTGCTCATGCCGTGCAGCAACGATGAAGAGGCTGTCACCATCATCGACCACATAGAGCAGAGCATGGAGACGCATCGCTGCAGCGCCGCCATCGGCTACGTCCTCTGCCTCGCGCCTTTCCATGATCTCGACGGGCTCATCCATCAGGCCGACGAGAAGATGTATTCCGACAAGAAGCGCAAGCACATGCGCCGCGACGACGACTGAGATAAAACAAAAAATCAGCTCCGATCTCAGATGGAGCTGATTTTTTTATGCCATCACGCCTTGTAACAAAGAGCGACGACTTCATATGGGCGAAGCATCTCTTTGATGCCCGGGTAATTGCCGATGAGCTTCTCGCCCGCTTTCGCGCCGACTGTGGGCAGTTCTGGCATCGGGACGTCAGTCGGACGGAAGTTGCAGAGCACGAGCAGATGCTCACCCGCAAGCTCGCGCTCATAGGCGAGCACATCATCGTTTTCGCGCGCGAGGAAATGGATGGAGCCCTCTGCGATGATGCGGTGCTTCTTGCGCAGTGCGATGATCTCGCGATAGAAGGCGAGGATGGAGTCCGTATCCTGCTGCTCGCACTCGACGTTGATGGAAGCGTGGTTACGGTTGACGCCGAGCCACGGCGTGCCCGAGGTGAAGCCGGCCGACTCGCCTGCCGTCCACTGCATCGGCGTGCGGCCGTTGTCGCGCGAGCGCGCTTCGATGATCTTCATCGTCTCCGCCTCCGACAGACCCGCCTCGCGCAGGATGTCGTGGTAGTTGATGCTCTCGACGTCGCGGTAGTCGGCGATGTCCGTGAAGTCGGCATTCGTCATGCCGATCTCCTCACCCTGGTAGATGTAGGGCGTGCCGCGCATGAGGTGAATCGCGGCGGCGAGCATCTTGGCCGACTCCTTCCAATATTTGCCGGTGTCGCCAAGGCGCGAGACGATGCGCGGCTGGTCGTGGTTGCACCAGAAGACGGCATTCCAGCCGCCGCCTGCGGCCATGCCCTCCTGCCACGAGGCGAAGATCTCCTTGAGCTTGTGGATGTCGGGTGCCATCAATGACCACTTGTCGCCGTTCTTGTAGTCGACCTTGAGGTGGTGGAAGGAAAACGTCATCGAGAGCTCGTGCTCATGGGGATTCGTGTAGCGGATGCAGTTCACAATCGTCGTCGAGCTCATCTCGCCGACCGTCACCATGCCCTCGATGCCGCTGTCGTGCACGAGCTCCTTGAGGTATTCGTGCACATGCGGGCCGTCCGTGTAGAAGCGGCGGCCGTCGCCCTCCGCATCGTCGACGAAATCGCCCTTCGAGATGAGGTTGACGACGTCGAAGCGGAAGCCCTTGACGCCCTTCTCCTTCCAGAAGCGCAGGATGGCCTTGAGCTCCTCGCGGACTTCCGGATTCTCCCAGTTGAGGTCGGCCTGCGTGACATCGAAGAGGTGCAGGTACCACTTGCCTAAAGCAGGCACGTACTCCCAGGCCGAGCCGCCGAACTTCGACTGCCAGTTCGTCGGCGGCGCGTCCGGTGCTCCGTCGCGGAAGATGTAGTACTTCATGTACTTCGCATCGCTCTGCAGCGCTTTCTGGAACCACTCGTGCGCCGTCGAGGTGTGGTTGAAGACCATGTCGAACATCAGGCCGATGCCGTGCTCCGCGGCCTCTGCGATCAACGCCTCGAGGTCTTCCATCGTGCCGAAGCGCGGGTCGACCGCGCGATAGTCGGCGACGTCGTAGCCATTGTCGCGCTGCGGCGACGGGAAGAATGGCGTGAGCCACAGGAAGTCGACGCCGAGGTCAGCGAGGTAGTCGAGTCGGTTCCTGATGCCGTTGAGATCGCCCCAACCATCGCCGTTCGAATCCTGAAACGACTTCGGGTAAATCTGATAGACGACTTTATCTGCAACATTCATCTGTATTTTCCCATATCTTTCCCTGTCCTTCCCTCATTCATCCTATTTTTAACTTGTTTAAACATTTATCTCATGCCCTTATTATGCCATTCTTGTTTAAACAAATCAATACGTTTCCGCCAATTTCTTTTTCTTTTTTATCGTTTTTTCTCGCACATCCTGCGAAAGATTTGCAATATGAGTGCCCTGCATCCTATAATAAAGAAAACATACTTCAGTAACAAAATTGATCAAGGAAGGAATTTCATGCCAAAAGCAAAATTCAACGATATCTACAAAGACCTCAAGAAGAAGATTGAAGCGCATGCCTACCCCTATCAGAGCCTGCTGCCGTCAGAGCACGAGCTGACGGCAGTCTACGACTGCTCGCGCAACACCGTGCGGCGTGCATTGCGCGGGCTCATCGAACGCGGTTACGCACAGGCCATCCAGGGCAAGGGGGTACGCGTGCTCTACCAGACGCCGGAGCAGAGCACCTTCCGCATCGGCGGCATCGAGACGTTCCAGGAGTCCGCCGCACGCAACCACCTCAACGCCGAGACGCGCGTCATCCACTTCAGCGAGGTCCGCTGCGATGAGGTGCTGAGCGATAAGACGGGCTTCCCCGCCGGCGAGCTGCTCTTCGACATCCGCCGCGTGCGCTACCTTGACGGCAAACCCTTGATCCTCGACAAGAACCTCTTCCGCGCCGACCTCGTGCCTGGCCTCACGCCGGAGATCGCCTCGCATTCCATCTACGCCTACATCGAGGACACACTCGGCATGACGATCGTCACGAGCAAGCGGCGCATGACGGTCGAGCGCGCGACCGAGGAAGACGAGGCCCTGCTCGACCTCGGCAACTACAACTGCCTCGCCGTCATCACGAGTCAGACGTTCAACGACAACGGCATCCAGCTGGAATACACCGTCTCGCGCCATCATCCGGAGCGCTTCTTCTTCGAGGATACGGCGACGCGGCAGCGCACGACAGCACGATAAGCATAGAAAAGGGAGCCTCCTTCGGGAGGCTCCCTTTTCTATGTCACTCAAAAATCTCAGAGCTCGAGGCCTTTCGCCTTGCGTTCCTGGTACTCGCGGTCGAGGATGCCGAGGATTACGAGGTTCTCGTAGACGCCGTTCGTCAGGATGGTCTCACGGATCAGGCCCTCGCGCTGCATGCCCTCCGACTCGTAGAGGTGCAGTGCGCGCGCATTGTAGTCCTTGCAGTCGAGCCAGGCGCGGTGGAACTTGAGGTCGTCGAAGCCCCATGCCTTTAAGAGCTTCATCGCCTCGTGGCCGTAGCCCATGCCCTTCTTCGCGATGATGATATGCGTCCACTCGAGCTCTTTGGCTGGCGTCGTCAGCCCGTTGATCAGCAGGTAGCCGACCGGCTCCTTCGTCTCGATTTCCTCGACGATGACATCCATCGACGCCTTGCCTTCCTCGATGATCTTCGTGTGGACATCACGATCGAACGGCACGATGAACTTGAGGTTCTCGGGATCGTACTCGAGCTTCATGATGAAGTCGAGGTCCGCCATCGTCGCCTTGCGAAGCTGCAGGCGCTTGCCTATATGCAGGATTTCTGCCATAAAAAACACTCCTTTTCGCTGTGTGTTCATTTTTCCTTTTCCCTACCTGTTTCTTATAGTATAATGAATATACCTTGGACTTCAAGGCTTTTTTTCACGCCAACATCTGCTCGTTCCATGAAAAAGGAGGTTATTTTCTTGCATTACGATTGGCTGGCCTGGATTGACTGGACACATCTGATGGAGATGCTCTTCGTCCCCATCTGCATCCTCGTGGCATCTCTAACGATCGGCATCATGCTCAATAAGCTCATCAACCGCCGCATCGAGAATCACCTGAACATCGATGAAGATTCCTGGTTCTACATCTTCATCAACGCACTGCGCGGCGTGCCGGTCTCGCTGTGCCTCGTCGTCGGTCTCTACTGGATCGTCAACACGAACACGATCAACATCATCGAGCCGCTGACGCGCCTGTTCTCCTACATCCTCTTCACCGTCATCATCCTCTCGATCACGCGCGTCGCCGCCCGCACGATCAACGGCTTCGTGACGCTGCGCATCGAGCGCACGCAGGAGAAGCTGCCGAAGACGACGCTGCTCAACACAATCCTCAACGTCATCATCTACGCGATGGGCGTGCTCGTCGTGCTGCAGTACTACGGCATCTCAATCGCGCCGATCCTCACTGCCATGGGTGTCGGTGGTATGGCCGTCGCCCTCGCGCTGCAGGAGACGCTCGCAAACATCTTCTCAGGCCTCCACCTGATCATCTCCAAACAGCTGCGCCTCGATGACTACATCAAGCTCAACACGGGCGAAGAGGGCCGCGTCACAGACATCACCTGGCGCTTCACGACGATCGTGCCGGCCGGCGGCGGCAACATGATCGTCATCCCAAACCAGAAGATTGCCTCGTCGAACATCACGAACTACAGCATGCCGCACAAAGACATCGTCATCAGCATCCCGGTCGGCGTCGCCTACGACAGCGATCTCGACAAGGTCGAGCGCGTGACACTCGATGTTGCCCATGAGGTCATGAGCCGCATCGACAAGGACGTCAAGATGGAGCCAGCCGTGCGTTTCCACACCTTCGGCGAATCGAGCATCGACTTCAACGTCGTGCTGCACTCGAGCTACTTCGAGCATCAATTCCTGCTCAAGCACGAATTCATCAAGGCACTGACGCGCCGCTACCGCGAGGAAGGCATCGAGATCCCGTACCCGACGCGCACCGTCCTGCAGCCGGAAGAATCATAATCGCAGCACCACAAGATACGGGGTTGTGGATAAGTCAGCCCCCATATATCGGTCCTTGTTATCCACAGAAAGTCTGGGACTTATCCCTCGCTTTCTGTGGATAAGTTTATTATGGAGAATCTTTATTCATTCGCTTTCGCTATCGCTGCGATGCACGCCTTGAACTAAGCGACTGCATGGGGTCTCCCACTTTTGTCAATATGAATATATATTTATTGAAAGCATGAAAAATCATTTTCCCTTGTGGATAAGTGAAACTGTCAGAAAACTATATATTGTGGGTGCCTTGACGCGTCAGCAATACATATTGTATAATTGACGCAAGTCCTCGAGATAAGCCCTATCTCAACGGATGCTTAAACATACAGATTGCAAGATTGATTCAATACAGAGAAGGATTGGTGACCCCAGATGGTAGTAAACGGCATTGATGTAACGGTAAAAGGACTCAACGACGTATCGGAGCAGGAAATCGTCAATTATATCGACTATGTCCAGTCTCAGACGAAGGAAAAAGTCAACAGCCTGAAGCTCTCCGCCACGAAGGACGGCCAGGTCGACATCCGCTACGAGCTCCAGCCGCAGAAATTCGAGCGCATCCGCCGCATCACGGGCTACCTCGTCGGCACCATCGACCGCTGGAATGACGCAAAGCGCGCTGAAGAGCACGACCGCGTCAAGCACGGCCTGCATTGATTGATGCAAGGAAGAAGCCGCTGCCACTCCCCCCGGCAGCGGCTTTTCTATTGGGAAGAATGGATTGGGAAAGGACGATTTGACATGTCACTAGATGATACGCTGCGCGTCGCTGGCCTCGTCGAGGACTCGATTGTCGACGGCGACGGCTTCCGCTTCACGATCTTCGTGCAGGGCTGCAAGCGCCGCTGCCCGAACTGCCAGAACCCGGAGACACAGCCGCTTGAGAGCGGCCATGAGGAGACGCTCGAAGCACTCCTGCAGAAGATTCGCCAGAACCCGCTGCTCACGGGCGTGACCTTCAGCGGCGGCGAACCCTTCCTGCAGTGCGCACCGCTTGCAAAGCTCGCCAAGGAGATCCACGCCATGGGCCTCGACATCTGGAGCTACTCCGGCTACACGCTCGAAGAACTCCGCGCGCGCCACGACGAAGCCACCGACGCCCTGCTCGCCGAAGTCGACGTTCTCGTCGACGGCGCCTACATCGAAGAGCTGCGCGACCTCACCCTCCACTTCCGCGGCTCCTCCAACCAGCGCGTCATCGACATGAACGCCACGCGCAAGCAGGGAAAGATTGTATTGCTCTACGAAGACTGAATTACCACTTCTCGTTCGCAAAGACGAGGCGTCATCTGGGGGTATCCAACGTTCCGCGCAGCAGGCTGAAGCTCCACTTATGGATCCCCCCAGATGACTTCACGCCCAGCAGCTCACACAAAACCTCCAACCTCGCAACTGCATTAAGTACCCGCATACCATGCAAAAATGCCAGATACCTGGAATCTCTCTCCAGATATCTGGCATTCTTTATCGATTGTGAACAGTCTATGCTACGAAAGCAGGGGAAGGGCTGGCCATAAGCGGAGCTTTGACCAGCCCTTCCCCGTCTTTCGCGCGTATTCTAGTCAAAAGCCAGCCATAGATGTTCAGCGTGGAGCTTCAGCCTGCTGCGCGGAGCGATGAGCATCTATGGCTGGCGGCTCACCTTTGAGAATAGCCGCTGGTCATGCGCAGCGTTGGTCAGTCCTTCCCCGTCTTCCTCGCGTATTCTAGAAAAAAAACCGACCATAGATGTCTATGGTCGGCGGCTCGCTTCCACGAACAGAAACAATTCTTATCTCATTTCACCACAAGCACTGGGCACTTCGACTGCTCTACGATGTACTGGCTGACACTGCCGAGCAGCACGCCCTTGACGACGCCGAGGCCGCGGCTGCCCATGACGATGAGGTCCATGTCATTGCTCGTCGCGAAGTCCAGGATGACGACGGCTGGCGAGCCCGTCTCCGAGAATGCTTCCTTCTCGATGCCCGACGGGACCATCTCCATCGCGCGGTCAAGCACGACGTTGCCGGCTTTCGTCACGGCCTCAAGGATGGCATCCGACAGGCAGGCGTTGATGGCGAGCTGGTTGATGTTCGCGACATAGAGGAAGTTGAGCTTCGCCTCGCATGCCTCTGCAATGGAAATGGCTTCCGTTACGGCGCGGTCCGAACCTTCCGAACCATCGACTGGCACCAGGATATTCTTCATCATAGTATTACCCCCTTAGCATGATATCCGTTCTGGATGAGGATTTTCTTTAACCACGGTCACCGGGCACTTCGCCTCGTAGAGAACCTGCGTGCTGACGCTCCCGAGCAGTGCCGCATGCAGCGCGTCGAGGCGGCAGCTGCCGACAACGATGAGGCCGCTCTGCCGTTCTTCAGCAAAGTCCAGGATCGTCTGCGCCGGGCTGCCGGTGCGATGGTGCGCTTCATAGATGACTGCGTCCGGGATGAGCCGCTTTGCCCTCTCCAGGATCTTCTCGGCTTCGGGCCCGATGGGACCTGCCACACTTTCCGGCAGCCACGATACCTCGTCCGCATCCGTACTGCTATCGAAATACGACACATGCAGGATGTCGACAGAGGCACCCGTCGCATCAGCCAGAATGGCGGCAAAACGCACGGCTTGGTCGGAAGCTCCAGATCCGTCAACCGGAACCAGGATACGAGCCAACCTTTCCATACAAGAATCCCTCCCGTAGTATTTCTTTCATGGTGTATAATTCGCGAACACATGGGCAAATTCCTCTAAATTCTCCAAAAACTTCTCGCGCTTTTCCAAGAAATTTCATTCTCCCCTGCCACGCCTCTCTCCGAACAGGCATATGTAAAGTTGTAATTGACTTTTGCGCAGCTGAGGTGATAAACTGGATAAAATACGGGAAGTATCGCAAAAAGAAGGGAGACCTGAACATGTCTGAAGATAAGAAAGTGACGGAGCGTTCCGAACGTTCCAATGCGGAGATCGTGGAGAGCACGACGATTGCCGACGTCTATCGCGCAGCCAAGCAGCTCGAGGGTGTAGCTCGCAAGACGCAGCTCATCCACAGTGACTTCTTCTCGGAGCAATACCACAACGATGTCTACCTCAAGCCGGAAAATCTTCAGCATACGGGTGCCTTCAAGCTCCGCGGTGCCTACAACAAGATCAGCCAGCTCACGCCGGAGGAGCGCGCGAAGGGCGTCATCACGGCTTCGGCCGGCAACCATGCGCAGGGCGTGGCCTATGCGGCGCAGAAGCTCGGCGTCAAGGCCGTCATCTGTATGCCGGCGACGACGCCGATCCTCAAGGTCGAGGGCACGCGCGCACTCGGCGCAGAAGTCGTGCTGTACGGCGACGGCTTCGACGATGCCTACGCGCACAGCCTGGAGCTCCAGAAGAAGTACGGCTACGTCTACATCCATCCGTTCAATGACCTGCAGGTCCTGCTCGGCCAGGGCACGACGGCGCTCGAGATCATCGACGCGCTCAAGGACGTCGACGCGATCCTCTGCCCGATTGGCGGCGGCGGCTTCGCTTCGGGCGTCGCGCTCGCGACGAAGCTCGTCAATCCGAACGTCAAGGTCATCGGCGTCGAGCCGGAGAACGCGGCCTGCATGAAGGCGGCGCTCGAGGCCGATAAGGTCGTGACGCTCGCCTCGGCCGACACGGTTGCTGACGGTTGCGCCGTCAAGACGGCCGGCACGCTGACGTTCGAGTTCTGCAAGAAATACCTCGATGACATCATCACGGTCTCGGAGATCGACATCATGAACGCGCTGCTCTCTCTGATTGAGAAGCACAAGCTCGTCGCGGAAGGCGCCGGCGTCCTCTCGCTCGCCGCGCTCGCAAAGCTCCCCTTCCAGGGCAAGAAGGTCGTCTCCATCATCTCGGGCGGCAACATCGACATCTCGACCATCTCGGCGCTCATCGACAAGGCCCTGATTGCGCGCGGCCGCGTCTTCTGCTTCGCCGTCCAGCTGCCGGACAAGCCGGGCCAGCTGCTCAACGTCTCGCGCATCCTTGCCGAAGAGAATGCCAATGTCATCAAGCTCGACCACGACCAGACGAAGGTCACCGACAGCTTCAAGAAGGTCGTGCTGACCGTCACGGTCGAGACGCACAACGAGCAGCACATCCAGAAGATCATCAAGGCGCTCAACGCCAACGGCTACGAAATCCAGAAAATCTACTGAGCCAGTGAGCCAGATACGCAAGCAAAGCCCCTCTTCGGAGGGGTTTTGCTTTGCACATTTGCACATCTGAAAATTCTTATTCTTAAAAAGATAAAACCTTTATTTTCACCATTGACTTTCGGGGAAAGCTGTCGATATAATGAGTTATCCATTCATCTCTTTTTCAGATGAAATCGATCGGTTTAAACGATAAGCTTAGAAAGGAAGGACCTAATGTTTCTCATCGCGCTCTCTCCAATCCTATGGCTCATCATCGCGCTGAGTGTGCTCAAGATAGCAGCCTACAAGGCCTGCCCGATTGCACTCGTCATCGCCCTGGCAGCCGGCATCTTTGTCAATGACATGACGATTCCCCATGCAGTCGAAGCGACGCTCGAAGGCGTTGCACTCGCCTGCTGGCCTATCCTGCTCGTCATCATCGCGGCCATCTTCACCTACAACCTGACCCTTCAGACGAAGGCGATGGACACGATCAAGAAGATGCTGACCTCCGTCAGCAATGACCGCCGCGTGCTGATCCTGCTGATTGGCTGGGGTTTCGGTGGCTTCCTCGAGGGCATGGCCGGCTTCGGCACGGCCATCGCGATCCCGGCCGGCATGCTCGCCGGCATCGGCATCAATCCGGTGCTCGCAGCGATGGTCTGCCTCATCGCGAATTCGGTCCCGACTGCCTATGGCTCCATCGGCATCCCGATCGTCACGCTCGGCAATGTCACGGGCATCGACTCGATACAGCTCGCAACCTACACAGCCCTGCAGCTTGCACCGCTGACGATCCTCTGCCCGTTCCTCATGGTCATTGTCGCGAGCCACGGCCTCAAAGGCCTCAAGGGCATGATGCTCATGTGCCTGATGGCTGGCGTCGGCTTTTCCGCTGTAGAGATGGCCATCGCCATGTTCATGGGTCCGGAACTCGCCGTCGTCGGCGGTTCCATCACCGCGATGGCCGCCGTCATCGGCTGCGCCAAGCTCTTCCCGGTCAATGACCCGGAATATTCCCTGCCGCCGCATGACGACGAAGCCCCCATCACGGCAGGCACGGCCATCCGCGCCTGGATGCCGTTCATCCTCATCTTCGTCTTCCTGCTCATGACGTCGAAGCTCATCCCGGCCATCCACGACCCGCTGAACCTCATCAAGACGAGCGTGCTGATCTACGACGGCCCTGGCGGCGAGCCCTACACCTTCACGTGGCTCGCGACGCCAGGCGTCCTCATTCTGCTCGCTGCCTACATCGGCGGCGCCATCCAGGGCGCTGGCTTCGGCAGCATGACAGGCTGCCTGCGCCGCACGGTCTGGAACCTGCGCTTCACGATCATCACGATCATCACGGTCATCGCCACGGCCAAGGTCATGGGCTATGCGGGCATGACGCACGCGATTGCGGATACGGCCGTCGCCGCGACGGGTACGATGTATCCGTTCATCGCCGCCTTCATCGGCTCAATTGGTACGTTCATCACGGGCTCCGCTACTTCGTCCTGCGTCCTCTTCGGCAAGCTGCAGACCGACTCCGCCATGGCCATCGGCGCGAGCGAGAGCGTACAGGCCTGGATTGCCGCCTCGAATCCGCTGGGTGCCTGCGCCGGCAAGATGATCTCCCCGCAGAACATCGCGATTGCCGTCGCTGCCATCGGCACGGTCGGCTGCGAGGGCAAGCTCCTGCACTTCGCCGTCAAGGTCTACATCCCGTTCGTCATCATCATGGGATGCATCGTCTACTTCGGCCAGTCCCTCGTCGGCTGAGCCACACCAGACAAAAAAGCCTTCCCCATCCGGGGAAGGCTTTTTTCGCGTCTTGTGCTATACTATAGGTATTGTGTTCTACTATAAATAAAAGAAGGAGATTTCCTTTCATGGATTTAGCAAAACTCACGACGGAGCGCCGCAATCCGGCCTCCGCTCATATCGACAGCTGTTCGACGCTCGAGATGGTCACGATCATGCAGCAGGAGGACAGCAAGATTGCTGCCGCCATCGAGAAGATCCTGCCAGAGATTGCCCGGGCCATCGATGAGACGAGCCAGCGCCTCGAGCGCGGCGGCCGCCTCTTCTACCTCGGCGCGGGCACCTCAGGCCGCCTCGGCATCCTCGACGCCTCGGAATGCCCGCCGACGTACGGCACGGACCCCGAGCTCGTACAGGGGCTCATCGCGGGCGGCACCCCCGCCATCTTCCGCGCACAGGAGGGCGCAGAGGATAACCCAGACCTCGCCGTCCAGGACCTCAAGGAGCACGACTTCACCGAGAAGGACGTCCTCGTCGGCATCGCGGCCTCAGGCCGCACGCCCTACGTGATTGGGGGGCTCAACTACGCTAAGGCGCTCGGCGCGCTGACGATTGCGCTGTCTTGCAGCGAACACTCCAAGATTGCCGCGCTCGCCGACATCGCGCTGACGCCCGTCACGGGGCCGGAAATCGTCACGGGCTCGACGCGCATGAAGGCTGGCACGGCGCAGAAGCTCGTGCTCAACATGCTCTCGACGGGCACGATGATCAAACTCGGCAAGGTCTACGGCAACCTCATGGTCGACGTCAAGGCCAGCAACAAGAAACTCGCGGAGCGCGCCATCCGCATCGTCATGGAAGGCAGCGGCTGTGCGCGCAGCGAGGCTGAGACCGCCCTGCAGGAAGCCGGCGGCCATGCCAAGCTCGCCATCCTCATGGTGGTGGCGGGCGTTTCCGCCAGCGAAGGTCAGCGCCTGCTCGATTGCACAGCTGGCCACCTGGAAGCCGCTATCCGCCAGGCCACAGGAGGGACGCAAGCATGAACTACACAGACATCGCCCGCCAGGTCTTCGCCCTGACGGGACCGGCCGACAACATCGAGTCAGCCACGCACTGCATGACGCGTCTGCGTCTCGTACTGCGGACCAAGAACCCCGCACAGATTGAAGCGCTCAAGAAGATTGAAGGCGTGCTCGGCGTCTACGACGCGGGCGAAGAGCTCCAGATCATCTTCGGCCCGGGCCGCGTCGACCGCGTGACCGAGGCCTTCCTCCAAGAGCTCGAGGCAGCGCGCTCCAGCGCTTCTCCAGCATCGTCATCATCCGACGGTCCGACTGTCGGCAAAGTCGGACTGTCGGACGGCGCACAGTCAGTCGGACGATTCACTGCAGCTGAACCGACCGCACTGGTCGAGTCGGCAGCTCAGGCAGCCGCCAAGGCAGAAATCGGCGATGGCAAGGCCCTGCACGCGAAGATCCGCGCGAAGAACGCGACGCCTATCAAGCTGCTCTTCAAGCGCATCGCGAGCATCTTCATCCCGCTGATCCCCGCCTTCATCGCCTGCGGCCTCATCAGCGGCACCCTCAACGTCGTCAGCAAGGTCGCCCCCTCGTTTGCCCAGACGGCCATCTATCAGCTGCTCGCCATCGGCGGCAGCACTGTCTTCTGGGGCATGAACCTCTTCGTCGGCTACAACGCCGCCAAGGAGTTCGGCGGCACGCCGATCCTCGGCGGCATCCTCGGCGCCCTGCTCGCCCATCCGGGGCTTGCCTCCGTCGAACTCGCGGACGGGCCGCTCGTGCCGGGCCGTGGCGGCGTCATCTCCGTGCTGCTCGTCGCGGCCCTCGCCGCCTTCGTCGAGAAGCGCCTGCGCCGCATCATCCCCGAGATGTTCAGTCTGTTCCTGACGCCGCTCTTCACCTTCCTGATTGCCGGCACGATCGCCATCTGCGTGCTGCAGCCGCTCGGCGGCTTCCTGTCCGACTGCATCGGCACGGCGGCCACGAGCGCGATTGGCTCGGGTGGCGCCATCACGGGCTTCATCCTCGGCGGCACCTTCCTGCCGATGGTCATGCTCGGCATCCACCAGACGCTCACGCCGATCCACGCAGAGCTACTCGCGCGCTACGGCGTCACGATCCTCCTGCCCGTGCTCGCCATGGCGGGCGCCGGACAGGTCGGCGCGAGCTTTGCCGTCTACTGCAAGACGAAGAACCGCTTCCTCAAGAAGACGATTGCCTCCGCGCTGCCCGTCGGCATCATGGGCGTCGGCGAGCCCCTGATCTACGGCGTCACCCTGCCGCTCGGCAAACCCTTCATCGGCGCCTGCATCGGCGGTGCCTGCGGCGGTGCCGTGCAGGCGCAGTTCATGGTCGGCGCCGCCACGCTCGGCATCTCCGGCCTGCCGCTTGCCGCAGCGACCGACCAGATTCCCGTCTACCTCCTCGGCCTCGTCATGGCCTACATCGGCGGCTTCATCGCGACGTGGCTCATCGGCTTCGACGACCCGCCCGAGGAATCATGACGAGCGAACAAAACGCAGAAAGCAGAAAGGAAGTTTTACATGGAAAACGGAATCTCGCTTTACCCCGGTCTTGATAACACGCCAGACGAAAACCTGGCACTCTTAGAGAGGGCCGCGCAGGCCGGCATCCGGCGCGTCTTTACCTCCCTGCACATCCCCGAGACGGACGTCGCCGCACTCAAGCAGGAAATCGGCTCGCTCTTGCGGGCAGCTCGCCGCCATCATATGGAGGTCATCTCCGACGTCTCGCCCGCGACGTGCCAGCTGCTCGACCTGCCGGAATTCACCCCGACTTCTTTTCGCATGCTCGGCATCACAACGCTGCGCCTCGACTACGGCTTCTCCGCCGAGGAGATGGCCCGCCTCACGCACCGCTTCCCCGAGATGCGCTTCCAGCTCAACGCCTCCACGATCACGAACCGCATCCTCAAGGATCTGCAGGATGCGGGCACGGACTTCTCGCACATCGACGCCCTGCACAACTTCTATCCGCGTCGCGGCACGGGCCTCAGTGAGCCCGTCCTTGTCCACGCCAACATCCTGCTGCACCGCTACGGCATCCGCGTCGGCGCCTTCGTCGCGAGCCAGGGGCGCCGGCGCTCGCCGCTTGGCGACGGCCTGCCGACGCTCGAGGAGCACCGCGATGAGGCGGCCGAGCTCTCCGCCCGCCACCTCGTCGCGCTCGGCTGCGACTCCGTCTTCCTCGCCGACTCCCTGCCGACGGACGAGGAAATCCAGGCCATCGGCCAGCTCCAGGGCGACCAGGTCACCCTGCACGCGCACTACATGACGAAAGACCCCGTCCAGCGCGAACTGCTCGCGCACACCTTCACCTCGCGCCTCGACGAAGCGCGCGACGCCATCCGCGCGCAGGAGAGCCGCCCGCTGCTGCGCGAGATGCACGCGACCATCCGCCCCGACAACACGACGACACACCCGATTGGCGCCATCACCATCGACAACGAAACGTACGGCCGCTACATGGGCGAACTCCAGATCATCCGCATGCCACAGCCGGCCGACCCGCGCACAAACGTCGCCGCCATGGTCGACGAGAGCGAGTGCAACTTGCTGCAATACATCACGCCGGGAAGAAAATTTTCGTTCCAGTTCGATAGCGAAACTGATAGAACGAGGCAGAAACTATCTTTCATTTCCGAAAAGGAAAGTTAACACCTGAAAACAGCAAGTAAATATATCTCTTGCCTCGTTGAAAGGCCAAGAGGAAGATTTGCCTGTGGCAAATCTGGAACAATGGCCTTATAATATAAATATATATCAAAATGCGAGAGGAAATACGAAACGAATGGAAGATACTAGTAAGAAGGAAGACCGCTGCGCGCTCTGCGAGATCAATCACCCGCATCCCGAACGCGTCCAATTTGCGCTGAAGCACAAGCTCGACGATGAGACGAGCCTGCACCTGGCCGACCTCTTCAAAGTGCTCGGCGACAAGACGCGCATCAAATTGCTCTCCTTGCTCGTCGTCGAGAAGGAGATGTGCGTCTGCGACATCGCTGAAGCCCTGCAGATGGGCCAGTCGGCCATCTCGCACCAGCTGCGCGTCCTGCGCACGGCAAGACTCGTCAAGTACCGCAAGGAAGGCAAGGAAGCCTGGTATTCCCTCGCAGACGACCATGTCGTCAAGCTCATGTGCCAGGGGCTCGACCACGTGCGCGAGCTCTGACACACGCTGTTATTCCCCCGTCAATGTTCAGAAAGGACCCGATCGTATGCACAGGAGTCATTTTATCAAAGCCGGCCTCGTCGCCGGACTCTTTTCCGTGCTGTTCTCTGCCACGGTCTTCGCCGCACCTGTCCTCAAGCTCAATTCCTCTGGACGCGACGTCATGCTGCTGCAGCAGAAGCTCCAGAACGTCGGCTACACGATAAAGGACATCGACGGCATCTTCGGCGAGGAGACGCAGCGCGTCGTCACGCAGTTCCAGAAAGACAACAACCTGCGCGCGACCGGCGTCGTCAACAACGCGACTTGGCGCGCGCTCAAGGATACGAAATCCATTCACCACGGCTCCATCAAGGACAAGGAAGCCCTGCTCGAGCGCCTCAAGAAAACGGCGCCGAACTACGGTCCGACCGTGCCCAACAACAAGCCGATTCTCGAGCGCAGCAAGGTCAGCAGCATCATCTCGACGGCCAAGTCTTATATCGGCGTGCCCTACAGCTTCGGCGGCGCGACGCCGAAGGCCTTCGACTGCTCGGGCTACCTGCAGTACGTCTTCGGCAAGAACGGCATCAGCATCCCGCGCCTTGCCGACGACCAGTACCGCCTCGGCCTGTACACGACGAGCAAGAGCCAGCTCGAGCCCGGCGACCTCGTCTTCTTCACGACCTACGAGCCCGGCCCCTCCCACTGCGGCATCTACCTCGGCAACGACCAGTTCATCCACGCTTCCTCAAGCCGCGGCGTCCGCATCGACAGCCTGTCCAACAGCTACTGGCAGCCGCGCTACATCGGCGGCAAACACATCGTCAAATGATGAACATCAAAATAGGAGATACCAGACGGTATCTCCTATTTTGATGCCATTTCCTCATATACTTTATTTCTGCAAGATCAAGAAAAAGAGTCCGACTGACATCCGACCATTTGACAGAAGAAATCTGACCTTGCCTAGCAGGAATGGACTGACCTTAACGCGAATGAGAAAGAGACCGATAATTTTCCAGAAAACAGAAATGAGGGACTCAGATGCTTTACACTATCGAGAACGACGAGCTCTGCGTGCAGGTGCGCGACCACGGCGCAGAGCTGCGCTCCATCAAGGAGCGCGAGGATGAGACGGAATACCTCTGGAACGGCGACCCGACCTGGTGGCGCTACAGCTCCCCGGTGCTGTTCCCGATTGTCGGCAAGCTCAAAGACAACAAGTACCGCGTGGGCGGCAAGACGTACGAGCTGCCGAGCCACGGCCTCGGCCGCATCTCGGATTTCCAGCTCGTCGAGAAAGAGGCGGACCGCATCGCCTTCTCGCTCTGCTGGACGGAGGAATCGCTCAAGCGCTATCCTTGGAAATTTGAGCTGCAGGTGGCCTATGAACTCCACGGCAAACAGGTCAAGGTCATCTGGACGGTGCGCAACCACGACGACCACGAGATGATCTACTCCATCGGCGCGCACGGCGCCTACCGCTGCCCGATCGTGCACGGGGAGGAATTCTCCGATTGCTACCTCGAATTCAACCATGAGGAAGATGCACCGAACATGCCGCTCAACAAAGAAGGCCAGTACCTGCGCACACATGGCACGAAACCGCTCAAGGGCACGAAGCTGCCACTCTGCTACGAGGAATTCAAGGACGACGTGCTCGCCTACCACAATATCAAGTCGGACAAGGTCACGCTGCGCTCGACGAAGAGCAGCAAATCGCTCTCCGTCATCGCCAAGGACTTCCCCTACTGGGGCTTCTGGACCCCAGGCCAGGGCGGCGCGCCATTCATCTGCCTCGAACCATGGCACGGCCACGCCGACTACGAGGACTTCGACGGCGACTTCGCCGACCGTGAAGGCAGCGAACACCTCGCCGCCGGTGAAGAAGCGGTGTTTACCTATACGATTGAGATAGGATAAATTTAGCAAGAACCGGCGGCAGGGCAGCAGGGCCCAACACTCCGCTGTGCCCGACTGCTGAATCTTTTTTTACCCCTAAAATAAATCCTGCCAAAAGAGCTAAACGCGCTCCGCTTGGACGACGCTCTTTTGACAGGGTCCTGGTCGGGTAAAAAAAGATTCCTGACGCAGTCGGGCAACGCTCCGCTTATGGGCCCTGCCACCCTGCCGCCAAGTCACGATTGGCCACTGAGGCCGCACAAATCCCACAAAAAAACGCTGGCAAAATCTGTCAGCGTTTTTGTATGCATGAAAACGAGCGATGCTATAGCCAGAGGGACGGGGCTGGCCAGAAGCGGAGCGTTGAGGCCCTGCGTGAAGAACCGATTTTTTGCCATCCCGCCCTTGCCAAAGAGCGTCGTTCAAGCAACGCGCGTTTAGCTCTTTGGCAAGGATTGATTCTGAGGCAAAAAATCGGTTTAGCAGGGGCTCATCGCGCAGTGCTGGCCAGTCTCGTCCCGTCGGCTTTTTAAAACCTTTCTTTACAAAATTCAGTGGCGGCTCTCTGCCACTGCCTTGAAGGCCTTGCCTGCGGCCTCGATCGTGCGGTCGATATCTTCGTCACTGTGTGCGCCGGACATAAAGAGCGTCTCGAACTGCGACGGGGCGAGGTAGATGCCCTGCTCGAGCATGCTCTTGAACCAGACCTTGAAGGCCTCCTGGTCCGAGGCACACGAGTCATCGTAATTGTAGACCTCGTGCTCGTTGAAGAAGATGCCGAACATCGAGCCCGCCTGATGCGCCTGGATCGTGACGCCGGCTTCCTTCGCCTTTTCGAGCCAGCCGAGCAGCAGCTTCTTCGTCTTGAGCGTCAGCATGCGGCTGTAGTCCGCCTCGCCCGGCTCCGGCTCTGCCGTGATGAGCTTGAGCGTCTCGATGCCAGCCGTCATCGCGAGCGGGTTGCCCGAGAGCGTGCCCGCCTGATAGACCGGGCCTGCCGGCGAGACCTTCATCATGATGTCACGGCGTCCGCCGTAAGCAGCGACCGGCAGTCCGCCACCGATGATCTTGCCGAGGCATGTGAGGTCCGGCGTGATGCCGTAGGCTGCCTGTGCGCCGCCGAGCGATGCGCGGAAGCCGCACATGACCTCATCGAAGATCAGGATCGTGCCGTGCGCCTGCGTGAGCTCGCGGATCTTGCGCAGATAGCCCTGCTTCGGCGGCACGCAGCCCATGTTGCCCGCGACCGGCTCGATGATGACCGCTGCGATCTCGTCGCCCATCTCGTCCATGACCTTCGTGATGGCCTCGACATCGTTGTAGGGCACCGAGATTGTGTTCGCTGCCGTGCCCTTCGTGACGCCCGGCGAGCTCGGCACGCCGAACGTCGCCATGCCCGAGCCGGCGTTGACGAGCAGGCTGTCGCTGTGACCGTGATAGCAGCCGATGAACTTGACGATCTTGTCGCGTCCCGTGTAGCCGCGGGCCAGGCGCAGCGCGCTCATCGTCGCCTCCGTGCCCGAGTTGACCATGCGGATGACCTCGATTGACGGATAGACCTTCATGACGAGCTTCGCGAGCTCCGACTCAAGGAGCGTCGGCGCGCCGTAGCTCGTGCCGCGCGTCACCGCCTCCTGCAGCGCCTTGACGACATTCGGATGCGCGTGGCCGACGACCATCGGGCCCCACGAGCCCACGTAGTCGATGTACTCGTTGCCGTCGATGTCGAAGATGCGGTCACCCTTCGCCTTCGCGATGAACGGCGGGTTGCAGTCGACATTGGCGTACGAGCGGACCGGGCTGTTGACGCCGCCCGGCATGAGCGTCTTGGCTTCATTGAAAGCCGCCAGAGATTTTTCGAGATTCAGCATATCTTACTCCTCTTCCTTGAGCCATCTTGCCGCATCCATCGCGTGGTACGTGATGATGATGTCCGCACCGGCGCGCTTCATGCTCGTCAGCGTCTCGAGCACGATGCGCTTCTCGTCGATCCAGCCGTTTGCTGCGGCGGCCTTGACCATCGCGTACTCGCCGCTGACATTGTAGACAGCAACTGGATGATGGATGTGGTCGCGGACCTGGCGCACGACGTCGAGGTAAGCGAGCGCCGGCTTGACCATGATGATGTCCGCGCCTTCCATGACGTCGAGGTCGACTTCCTTAAGCGCCTCGCGCGCATTGGCCGGGTCCATCTGGTACTGGCGGCGGTCGCCGAACTGCGGCGCACTGTCGGCCGCATCGCGGAACGGACCGTAGTAGCCCGAGGCGTACTTGACGGCGTAGCTCATGATGGAGACATTCTGGAAGCCGTGCTCATCGAGCGCCTCGCGGATGGCGGCGACGCGGCCGTCCATCATGTCAGACGGCGCGATGATGTCGGCACCGGCCTCAGCCTGCGAGACGGCGACCTTCTGCAGGAGCTTGAGCGTCTTGTCGTTGTCGACGTAATGGCCTTCGAGATGGCCGCAATGGCCATGCGTCGTGTACTGGCAGAGGCAGACATCGCCGACGATCATGAGCTCTGGCACTGCAGCCTTGATGGCCTTGATGGCGCGCTGCACCGGGCTCGTCGGATCCCAGGCCGAAGAGCCATCCGCATCCTTGTACTCCGGCAGGCCGAAGACCTCGACAGCGGGGATGCCGAGCGCAGCGATCTCCTTGGCGAGCTCGACGGCGTTGTCGACCGAGAGGTGGTAGCAGTTCGGCATGCTCGGGATCTCTTCCTTGACATGCTCACCCGGGACGACGAAGATCGGATAGACAAAATCCTTTGCGGAAAGAGTCGTCTCCCGGACCATGGCGCGCATGGCCGGCGTGATGCGCATGCGGCGCGGACGAAGCTTCTGGTTATACATAACAACAACATCTCCTAAATACATAGATGTCTGGCAGATACCTGCCATGGCAATCGCAAAACAGAATGAAGTGCGTCTCTCTCAGGCGAGGCTTTCGCGCATGGCCTCGACGAGGCCCTCGATGGTGTAGCGCGAGGCCACGATAGCGGGCTCGATGCCGTGCTTGCGGGCCGTCTCGGCCGTCACGGGGCCGATGCAGGCCGTCTTGACGCCCTTGAGAGGCTCGATGCCGCCGAGCAGCTTGACAAGATTCACGACGGTCGAGGAGCTCGTGAACGTCACGAAGTCAATCGCACCGTTCTCGAGCTCTTCGCGAAGAGTTGCGCGCTCTTCCACGCTCGTCTCCGCCATGACCGTCTGATAGACCGGCACGACATCGACCTCAGCGCCCTGCTCGCGCAGATTCTCGGGCAGGATCTCGCGCGCAACAGCGGCGCGCGGCAAGAGGATTTTCGCATGCGGCGGCAGCTTGCCCTTGAGCGATTCTAAGATGCCCTCAGCGCGGAACTCCTGTGGCACGACGTCGGCGCGGATGCCGTACGACTGGAGCTTCTTTGCTGTCGTCTGCCCGATGGCCGCGACCTTCGCGTAGCCGAGCGCGCGAACATCCTTGCCTGCGGCAAAGAGGCGCTGCATGAAGCGCTCGACGCCGTTCGTGCTCGTGAAGATCAGCCACTGATACGAGTCGAGCTTCGCGATGGCCGCATCGACGGCCGCATAGCCGTCATCGGGCGCGGCGATTGCGATGGCTGGCTTCTCGATGACGCGGGCGCCGAGCTCTTCGAGGCAGGCCGTGAGCTTCGAGGCCTGGCTGCGCGCGCGCGTGACGAGCACCGTCTTGCCGAAGAACGGCTTTTGGCTCAGCTTGTCGAACCACTGCAGCTTGCCGCGCAGCTTGACGACCTCACCGACGATGAAGATGGCCGGGGGCTTCAGTCCCGTCCGCTGGACATCTTCGGCGGCCTTGCCGACCGTCGTCATGAGGACCTCCTGCTCCGGCTTCGTGCCCCAGCGGATGACGGCGGCCGGCGTATCAGCCGGACGGCCATTTTGGATGAGCTCCGCCGTGATGTGCGGCAGATTGGCCACGCCCATGAGGAAGACGAGCGTGTCGACGCCCGTCGCGAGCTTGTCCCAACGGATGTTGCTCTTGCCCTTTGTCGGGTCTTCATGGCCCGTGACGACGGCGAACGACGTCGCGATGCCGCGGTGCGTGACAGGGATGCCGGCATAGGCCGGCACCGAGATGGCCGACGTGATGCCCGGCACGACCTCGAACGGCAGGCCGTTCTCCTCGAGCAGCAGTCCCTCCTCGCCGCCGCGGCCGAAGACGAACGGATCGCCGCCCTTGAGGCGCACGACCGTCTTGCCCTCTTTTGCCTTATCGACGAGCAGCTGGTTGATGTCCGGCTGCTTCATCGTGTGGTGGCTCGAGGCCTTGCCGACGTAGATGAACTCCGCATCGCGCGGCGCCCAGCCGAGGATGCGGTCATCCGCGAGGCGGTCGTAGACGACGACCTCGGCCTTCTTCAGGCAGTCCACTGCCTTGAGGCTGATGAGGCGGTAGTCCCCAGGACCCGCCCCGACCAGATATACCATACCTGCCATAATAAAACTCTCCTCTTATCAAATGATTGGACTATCGTCAGTGCACCGGGCTCCGTCACGCCTTGCGGTCGAGCAGCAGCCCGATCTCGTGCAGGATCGCGATGCCGCCCATCGCGAGCAATTTGTCGGCAAGCGCCGTGCCGAGCGACTCGGCCTCCGCCGCGCTGCCCACAGCAGCATCGCGGTAGAGACGCGCGCCGTCGAGCGAGGCGATGACCGCCTCGACGTGCAGGCGTCCCTCTGCCTCTGGCACAGCGTAGACGCCGACCGGCACCTGGCAGCCGCCCTCGACGCGGGCCAGGAAGGCGCGCTCCGCCTTCGCACAGGCCACGGTCGCCTCGTCGTTGAGGAAGGCGATGAGATTGCGGACCTCACGGTCATCTTCGCGCGTCTCGATGGCCAGTGCCCCCTGCCCGACGGCGGGCAGGACTATCTCGCGCGGCAGCACCTCTGTGATGCGGTCGGCAAAGCCGAGGCGATTGAGGCCGGCCACGGCCAGGATGATGGCATCGAAGTGCTCGCGCTCGAGCTTCTCGAGCCGCGTGTTGACATTGCCGCGCAGGTCCGAGATCTGCAGGTCCGGCCGCGCGTGCAGCAGCTGTGCCTTGCGGCGCAGGCTCGACGTGCCGACCTTCGCGCCCCGCGGCAGATTTTCAAGTGTTTTGTACTTCGGGCTCACGACGGCGTCGCCTGGGTCAAAGCGCTCTGTGATGGCGGAAATGACAAGTCCTTCCGGCACCTCCGTCGGCATATCCTTGAGGCTGTGCACCGCGATGTCGATGCCGCCTGCGAGCATATCCTGCTCGAGCTCCTTCGTGAAGAGTCCCTTGCCGCCGATCTTGGCGAGCGGCGCGTCGAGGATCTTGTCGCCCTTCGTCGTCATGAGCTTCTTCTCGACGCGCAGCTCTGGATAGCGCTTCCTCAGGCAATCCGCTACATAGTCTGCCTGCCAGAGCGCGAGCTTACTGCTTCGCGTCCCGATAACGATTGTGTCGTTCTTCACTCGTCGCCGCCTCCCCTATGGTGTCCAGCTTGAACAAGGCCCGCATGGCCTCGATGTAGAATGCTTCCTGCGGCGTGCCGGCGGAAGCGTTGAGCTTCATCATCGGCATGCGCAGGATCTTGCGCACGATCATGCGCGTCATGTGCTCGATCTGCCGGCGCTCCGACTTCGTGAGGTCCGGCAGCTTCGACGAGGCACGGCGTATCTCGCGCAGGCGGATGCGCTCGCAGCGCTCTGAGAGCAGCGCCATCAGCGGGCGGAAGGAAAGGTACTGGAACTTGTCCTCGATGGACTTCACTTCCTCCTCCACGATCGCATGCGCGAGCTTCGCCTCCTGCTGCCGCTCCTCCTTGTGTTCGTCGACGACAGCCTCGAGCGCATCGATGTTGTAGAGCGTCACGCCCTTGATGTTCTCGACCTCCGGGTCGACGTCGCGCGGCACGGCAATGTCGATGAAAAAGAGCGGCCTGCCCTTGCGCTTCGTCATGAGCTGGCGCGTCTCCCATGGCTTGACGACGTAGTGCGGCGCGCCCGTCGACGTCACGATGACATCGACATCCACCGCCTGCTTCAGCGCCCCTTCGAACGGGACGGCCTCGCCGCCGAACTCTGCGGCCAGCTGCTCTGCCTTCTCGATGTGGCGGTTGGCCACGTAGATCTTGCGCACGCCGTGCGCGACGAGGTGCTGCGCCGTGAGTTCCGCCATCTTGCCCGCGCCGAAGATCAGCGCGTTTGAAGAGGAAAGCGAGCCTAGCTTCTCCTGCGCGAGTTCAACTGCCGCATAGCTTACCGAAACCGAGTTGTAAGCGATGCGCGTCTCCGTGCGCACGCGCTTGCCCGTCGCGATGGCGCGGTGGAAGAGCGTGTTGAGCACCGTGCTCGTCGTGCCCGCCTCGCGCGCGATCGCGTACGCCTCCTTGACCTGCGAGAGGATCTGGCCCTCGCCGAGCACGAGCGAATCAAGGCTCGAGGCCACATTGAAAAGGTGGCGGATGCATTCCTCGTCGACGAACGAGTAGAGGTAAGCGTCGATGTCCTCGTCGTTGCCCGTCAGGTCGAACAGGAACTGCTTGAGCGTCGCGATATCTTCCTTCGCATCATCGACGACGGCGTACATCTCGCTGCGGTTGCAGGTCGAGAGCACGACGGCCTCCGATATCCCCTCGTATTCATTGAGATTTTCCAGACCATCGCGGACAGACTGCCGGGAAATCGAGAAGTGCTCGCGCACCTCCACCGGTGCCGTCTTATGATTTAGGCCTAAAATCAATAATTGCATGTCGAATCATTACCTCCGCCCGGTTCAAACGACCGGCCTTGACTAACTCCATGATATCCCGCGACAGTGCCATGCGCCAGAACGCCTGCCGATCATCGCTCGTCGGCAGCTTCTCCTTCATCTCCTGGCGGATGGCCGCAAGCCTCTCGATCCAGAGCCCGAAGGCCGGCGGGAAGGCCTGCTCGAGCTGCTCTCGCAAGCTCCGCGAGAAGGCGGGACTAAGGCCGCCCGTGCCGATGGTCAGCAGGAAGCGGCCGCGCCGGATGCTCGCCGGCACAAAGAAGTCCGAGAGCCCCGGCTCGTCGGCCACATTGACGAGCGCGTGCGCCGCACGCGCCTCCTCGGCCGCCATGCGGTTGACCTCGCGATTGTCTGCGGTGCAGAAGACGAGGAACGGGCGCACGCGCTGCAAGAACCCCGCCTCATACGGCTGGGCCAGCCAGAAGAAGCATCCCGTCGAAGCCTCCTGATAGAGGAGATTCGTCAGCGTCGGCGCGATGACGATGAGATGCGCGCCAGCCTGCAGCAGCACGTGTGCCTTGCGCTCCGCGACGCGCCCTCCGCCTATGACCACGCAGACGCGTCCCGCAATCTCCATATGGATCGGATACTGCACGCTCATCCCTCCGCCTATACCTGAATATCCATCAATTACGAATCTCATTCACTTATTGTAATCACCTTCTTATTATAACGGATGTTTATGCAAAAGAAAAGAAGCTCTGTCCAAAAGTCCACATGACTTTTCGCAAAGCTTCTGATTTCGTCTTTCTTGCACGTCTTTCTGCATCGCCTCAGGTCGCGCCCGCGTCGGGGATGACATGGGCCGTCAGGAAGATCATGATCTCGGATTCGGAGCGGCTCTGGCGCACACTGCGGAAAAAGCTGCCGAGGATGGGCAGGTCGCCGAGGAACGGGATTTTCGAGAGCGTGCGTGACTCATCGCTGCCGATGAGTCCGCCAATGACCATCGTCTCGCCGTCGTGCAGACTGACCGTCGTGTCGGCGCTGCGGTTCTGGAAGCGGTAGGCCTTGATGTCCTCGACGTAGAGCGGCGAGCTGACCTCCGTGTGCACTGTAGCCGTGATGCGGCCGTCCTCATGGATGCGCGGCGTGCAGCGCAGGATGATGCCGGCCTGCCGGTAGGTGTAGGTCGTCGTCGTCGTGTTATTCGTCACGGACTGCGTCGGCACGGGCACCTCGCCGCCGATGTTGATGAGCGCCTCCCTGCCCTGCACCGTCGTGATGTTCGGCCGCGCGAGCATCTTGGCCTTGCCCTGCGTCACGAGTGCCTGGATCGTCGCACTGTAGTAGAACTCGAATGGCACGCCCTCCGGACCGCGGCCAAACTGGATGATGCCCGGCACCGTGCCGTCTTGCGTATGGCGCTTGATCTCCTTCTCCTGCACTTCGTTGGCCGAGCCCTTGTGGCGGTATGTCGTCTCAAAATCCGGATACTGCGGCAGAGACGACCACTGCCACTCGACGCCGAGCTTCTTCGACGCATCCTTGGAGAGAGCCAGGACCTTTGCCTCGAGCGAGACCTGCCGTGGCTTGCAGTCGAGCTGCTGCACGACCTTCGCGACGTTGGCCGCCTCGGCCGCCGTGCCGTAGAACAACACGGAGTTCGTCGCACTGTCGACGAGGACGCGGCGCGCTGTGCCAGCCTCCTGACCATCCGCAGTCTTATCCCCCGCGGCACTCCTCAGAGACAGTTCAGCCGCGCGCGCAAGATCTGCTGGATCCGCGTGACGCACGGGATAGACATGCACGCTCCGCAGGCCATCCGCCCGCGGCATCGTCGTCACGAGATACGTCGAGCCCTCCTTGACGAGCACGAGTCCTTTCGATGCGGCAATCATGCGCAGGAGCTTCGCTGGCTCCTCCGTCACATGTAGCGTCACCGTCCCCGCAACGCTGTCGTCGAGCACGATGTTCTCGTGTGCAGTCCGCGCCAGCGACAGCAGCACCGAGCGCACATCGCCTTCGACGACCTGCATCTCAATTGGCGCCGCCTCTGCCCAGCTGCCGCCCAGCAGAAGAGCGCCGAGCAAAATCCCCTGCCATCCTCGTTTCCAACTGTTCATCGCCTGGCCTCCTTCTCTCCATCTACCTCTTTTCTACTTCTTTTCTCTCTCGAACTATGCGTCTGATCTATGCGGCTTAGCTAAACGAGGCCATCACCAGCCATATCTCGCCCTCAGGCCCGCGCAGACGCACGCCCGTCCTGCCGATCTCGACGACCTCATAGGCGAGGAAGCGCTCGCCGACCGCAAGCGATTGGCTCGTCCTGCCGTCCGACAGGATGACGAGCGGCTCCACGCCGCCCTGCACGATGCCGCGCAGGGCCAGTACGGCCTTCGCACCATCTGTCCCTGCCTGTACGGACTGCGCAGCAGGCGTTGTCACACGTCCTGCTTCAGCGGCAGTACCCGCCTCTTGCGGCAGCGGTGCGACCTGCTGCCGCGCTGCTTCTTGTTTCTTGGATGGAGCAGCCTTCCCCTGCGGCGCCTCATTCTTTGTCGGCTCAGCTACAACTTCACCGCGCTTCTCATGCGCGGGCGAGAACGGGTTGCGCAGGTCCTCGATGGCCACCTGGCTCTCCATGCCGCGTATCTTCTCGTAGCGCGCAGCCATCTGCCTCTTGGCCGCCTGCTCAGACTGGCTGGCATCCGGCGCGCCCTGCTCTATCTGCACCACTTGCTGGTCCATGCCGTCCGCATCCCCCTGCCAGAACAGGAAGAGTGCGAGCAGGACTGTCATCACAGCACCAGTGACGATGTGCTTTGGCTCGACATGCATCGTCATCCTCCCCTCTTTGTATTTTATATTTTCATTATTCTGACTTTGCCTGTGATGAAGAAAGGCTCTGCCAAACGGACAGAGCCTTTCCTGTGCCTTTGACTGCGTCTGTGTCTGCCACAGATAAGCCTCGGGTATATCTTTTTTATTTTGCAGCCTTTGCAGCCTTGAGTGCCTGGAGTTTCGGTCCCATGATGCGCTTGTAGGACTCGACGCCCGGCTGGTTGAATGCATCGACATCAGCGAGTTCGCCCTCGTAGGCAACGCTCATGGCGAGCATGTAAAGGAGTTCGCCAAGGTGGTAAGCATTGAGCTCCGGCAGCGAGAAGCATGCATTGTAGCGCTTGTTCGATGCGAGCGCATCGGCGTTCGACTGGCGGGCGACCTCGAGGGCCTCGCTCATCGTGACGCCGGAGATGTCGGCCAGCTTCTTGGCCTCCGGGAAGACATTCGGGATCTCGAGGTCGTTTGCCCAGTTCTCGATCTTGACGAACTGTACAACCTTGTTGAGCTTGCCTTCCTGATGCTGCTGCGTCTGGGAGTGCATGTCCGTCGTGCCGACAGCGACGAGCGGCGTGCGGCCGTAGCAGACTTCCTTGCCCTCTTTGTTGAACTGCTTGCCGAGAGACTCTGCGAGCAGCTGGATGTACCACTCGGAGACGGACTTGAGGTAATCGCCATACGGCATCATGACCTCGATGTCGCGGCCGTGCTTCTCCGAAGCAGCGAACTTCAGCGCTGCGTTGAGCATGGCCGGGTTCTGCCAGATATCGTCGTTCTGGCAGGCCTTGTCCATGTCCTTGGCACCGTCGAGGAAGCTCTTGATGTCAAAGCCGATGCAAGCAGCCAGCGAGAGGCCGACTTCACAGAAGATGGAGAAACGTCCGCCGACACCGTCCGGTACAGCGTACTGCGGCCAGCCCTTCTCGATGGCCAGTTTCTTGAGGAGTGTCTGGTTCTCCATGTTCGGGTCCGTGACCGCGACGACTTCGACGTCGATGCCCGGGAACTTCTGCAGGGCGTCGTAGACGACCATGAAGTTCGACATCGTGTCGAGCGTGCCACCAGACTTCGAGATGACGAGCAGCAGGACCTTGAGATTGCGCTTCTCATGGTACTGGAGGATCTTGGACTCGTTCTCGAGGTGATGGATGAGGTCGCCCGTGCTGCGCGGGTCGATGTTGTTGCCGCTGAAGTAGACCTTCGGGAAGCCATTGCGCTCTTCCTTCGGAAGCTCATTCCAGTAAGCGCCGCACTGCACGTCGAAGAGGACTTTATCGCCGAGGTACGAGCCGCCGATACCCATCGAGACGACGACATCGACGTTGTCCTTGACGTGATCCGTCAGTTCCTGCAGGTGCTTTAAAGAGCTCGGGCTGTTCAGATGGCCTTCCTCGACATACGGCAGCTGGGAGAACAGGACTTTTTCCGGTTCGCCATCCTTCGAGAGATGCGCGCGGATGAAGCCCGTCTCGCGCATGACCTTCATCGCCTCATGTGCTTTCTTGAGGTCTTCCTCGTAGGATTTGAGGTCCGCTTCCGTGACTTTGCCTTCACCGTAAAGGTTGTCGTAGTCGAACGTGAAACCGGATTTCAGTTTTAAACTCATGTTCTAACACTCCTCTTCTTGTTCTGCTGCAGTTCTTTACGCTGCGATTGCCTATACTTGCACAGGAAAGGGATACCGGCAGCAGGTCGTTGATTCCATACGACTTTATTATACCATGTATCCCTTATTCTGTGAATATTCTCTTATGTGAGGATTATGCTAAGAGCGGCTTGACTGCCTCTGCGAGCTTGTCCTTCTCTGCCTTGGCTTCTTCGAGATCCTTGCCGAGCGTCGTGAAGTACGTCTTGATCTTCGGCTCCGTGCCGGACGGGCGCACGACGACAGTCGCGCCGTCATCGAGCTTGTAAATCAGGACGTTTGCCTTCGGCAGGCCCGTCTTCTCCGGCTCAGCGTAGTCAATCGTCTCGACGACTTTCTTGCCGGCAAACTCCGTCGGCGGATTCTGGCGCAGGCTGACCATGATGCCTTTCATCTTGTCCATGCCCGAGAGGCCTGGGAACGAGAAGGCATCGACCTTGTTGTAGTAACGGCCGTACTGCTGGTAGATCTCTTCAAGGCGCTGCTTGATCGACGAGCCGATGGAACGGTAGTACGCCGCCATCTCGCAGATCAGCATCGAGGAGACGACAGCATCCTTGTCGCGGACGTACGGGCCAGCGAGGTAGCCATAGCTCTCCTCGAAACCGAAGATGAAGCGGTCCGTCTCGCCAGCTGCTTCGAGCTGTGCGATCTGGTCGCCGATCCACTTGAAGCCCGTCAGCACGTGGCGCAGCTCCACGCCATAGTGCTCGGCTACCTTGTCGGCGAGCGGCGTCGAGACGATGGACATGACGGCCACCGGATCCTTCGGCATCGTGCCCTTCTCGATGCGGCCCTGGCAGATGTAGTCGAGCAGCAGCACGCCCATCTCATTGCCCGAGACGAGCTCGTAGCTGCCGTCGGCGCACTTCATCGCGATGCCAACGCGGTCAGCATCCGGGTCCGTCGCGAGCATGAGGTCAGCCTGCTCCTTCTTGGCGAGCTCGAGGCCTTTCTCGAGTGCCGCGAAGATTTCCGGGTTCGGGTAGCTGCAGGTCGTGAAGTAGCCGTTCGGGTACTCCTGCTCTGGCACGATCGTGATATCCGTGATGCCGATGTCCTTGAGCACGCGCGTGACCGGCACGAGGCCCGTGCCGTTGAGCGGCGAGTAGACGAGCTTGAGGCCAGCCGTCTTCGCGAGGCCCGGACGGACCTGGCGGTCCTCGATGGCCGCGTAGAATGCATCCTTGCAGTCCTCGCCGACGAACTGGATCAGGCCCTTCTCGACGCCTTCCGCAAAGCTCATGTGCTTGGCGCCCGTCAGCACATCCGTCTTCTGGATGGATGCGTAGACGACGGCGGCTGCGTCATCCGTCATCTGGCAGCCGTCCGGGCCGTATGCCTTGTAGCCATTGTACTGTGCCGGATTGTGCGAAGCCGTGATCATGATGCCGGCGTTGCAGTGGTAGTAGCGCGTCGCAAAGCTCAGGGCCGGCACCGGCATGAGCTCTTCGTAGAGGCGCACGTGGATGCCGTTCGCCGCGAGGACACTGGCAGCTTCGCGCGCGAAGTTCCAGCCCTTGAGGCGGCTGTCGTAGCTGATCGCGACCGTCTGCGTGCCGCCCTGCGTCTTGACCCAGTCGGCGACGCCCTGCGTTGCCTGGCGAACGACCCAGATGTTCATGCGGTTCGTGCCGGCGCCCAGCACGCCGCGCAGACCGGCCGTGCCAAACTCCAGAGCGACGGCGAAGCGGTCCTTGATGGCCTCGTCATCACCGGCGATGTCATTGAGCTCCTTATTCAGATCAAAGTCCAAGAGGTCGGCAGCCGCCCAGCGTTTGTACTCATCCTGATACATTTTGAATCCATCCCTTCCTGAATCCCTTTTTCAACTATTGGTTTATTGTTGTAGTTCCTTTTCGACAGAAATTGCCTGAATCCTGCAAATCCTGCAAAAAGGGGCTCAAGCAAGGTGATATTTTTTCTTGAAACTCCGGTGCGTCCAGTAGAAGGCGATGGCGAGCGGCACGCAGGAGCCGATCCAGGCCATCGGGTTGGCCAGGCAGGCGCCGAGGTAGCCGAGCCAGTCGCAGAGGAAGAGCGCCGCCGCCGTGCGCATCAAGAGCTCCATGATGCCCGCGATCGTCGGCACGACGCTCTGACCGAGCCCCTGCAGCGTGTAGCGGAAGATGAAGAGGAACGAGAGAATCCAGTAGCACGAGCCGTTGACGATCAGGTACTCGTGGCCAAAGTCGATGACCTGCTGCGCGCCATCGCCGATGAAGAGGTGCATGAGCGAGGGCCCGAAGAAGATGAGTCCCGCGCCGGCGAGCACGGCAAAGGCCACCGACATGTAGCAGCATTTGCGCACGCCCTCGCCGATGCGCTCAAACTTGCGCGCGCCGTAATTCTGCGCCGTGTAGGCAGACATCGCGATGCCAAAAGACATCATTGGCATCATCGCGATGGACTCGATCTTCTGCGCCGCCGCATACGCCGCGACGGCGAGCGGGCCGAGGTCGTTGAGCGCGACCTGCAGGATGACGGCGCCGATCGCGATGATGCTCGACTGGAAGCCCATCGGCAGGGCAATGCGCAGGTGCTCCCAGTAGAACTTGAGGTCCGGTCGCCAGTCATGGCGGTGTGCGTGCAATGCTGGGACCTTGCGCAGGATGAAGACGAAGCAGAGCAGATTGCCGCAGACCTGCGAGGCGAGCGTCGCGAGCGCAGCGCCCGGGATGCCCCAGTCAAAGACGAGGATCGCGATTGGCTCGAAGATGATGTTGAGCGAGAGCCCTGAGGCGAGCAATATCGTCGGCGTCTTGCTGTCGCCGAGCGCGCGGATGAGGTTCGTCTGCGTCTGGAAGAAGACGAAGAGCGTGATGCCCGCGTAGATCAGGCTGATGAAGGAGTACGCCCCGTCGAGGATTTCCGCCGGCGTCTGCATCCATATGAGCAGCTGGCGGCAGAGCAGTACGCCGACGGCCGTCAGGACGATGGAGGCAAAGAGCGAGAGCACGGCGCAAGCCGCCGCGCTCCTGCGCACGCCCTCCTCGTCACGCGCGCCGAAGCGCTGGCCCGTGTAGATGGAGAGCCCCGTCGAGAAGCCGATGACGAAGCCGAGCATCAAGAACATCAGCGCGCCCGTGCAGCCGACGGCGGCCAGGGCATTGACGCCAAGGAAGCGGCCGACGATCAGTGTGTCGACAAAGGCGTAGAGCTGCTGGAAGATATTGCCCGCAATCAGCGGCATCGTGAAGAAGAAGATCAGTTTGGCCGGCGAGCCTTCCGTGAGATTCTTGGTCATTCCAGATACCTCGTCACGAAGGTGCGCAGCGTCTCCTGCAGCACCGTCACATTGTCCAAGAGCGCCTCAGTCTGCGGGCGCAGCTTCGTGTAGTGGAAGACGGGATGATGCGCGACCATGTAGTCCGTCGGGAACGGCTCCACCGCCACACCCTGCTTCGCGAAGTTCAACACAGAGCGCTTCATGTGGAAGGCACTCGTCACGAGGATTGGATGCGAGAGGCCGTTCTCGCGCAGGATCTCAGCAGAGAAGCGGGCGTTCTGGCTCGTGTTGATGCTCCGCGTCTCCGTCAGGATCTTGTCCTCCGGCACGCCAAGGCTCATGAGCACGCGCTTGGCGATCTTCGCCTCGGCCCCCGTGTCCTCGTAGACCTGCCCGCCCGAGAGCAGGATTGGCACATCGAGCTGGCGCTGCAGTCGCACGGCCGTCAACAGGCGGCTCGCGGGGCTCGCGCAGAGCGTCCCCGTGCCGTCGACATCCGGCGTGTCGCTGTAGGCGCCGCCGCCGAGCATGATGATGACATCGCCCGCCGGGCGCTCGGGCGGCTGATAGGCCGACTCGAGCCAGCCCATCGTCTTCTCCGCGACGAAGCCTGTGCAGAGCAGATAGAAAGCAAAGGTCAGCGCGAATAGGACGGCCGCCGCCCGCTTCTCCCCGCGCTTCTTCCAGAGCCACCAGGCAAGGACAAAGAGCGCCAGGATGAAGATGCCGGGCGGCAGCACCCAGCTGGCCCCGAATTTCAAGAGATAAACCATATCGCATCCTCCAAAAAAATAAAGCGCAAATCCCATCCACATAGAGGAATCCCCGCATTTATCTAGAAACTATAAATTGTATATCCATTGTAACAAACTTGCCGCGCTGCGGCAAGGCATCGATTCGCGAAAAGGAGAGTTTATCATGGCATTCATTGAACCAGCACCCGGACAGGCCGAGAAAGGCATCGGCACGATCACGATCGTCAAGCTCCTGACGCCAGCAGAGCTCGACGGCAAGTGCGACATGTACGCGAAAGTCATCGTCCCGCCGCTCTGCGGCATCGGCGTCCACCAGCACGTCGGCAACACCGAGACGTACCACATCCTCTCCGGCCATGCACTCTACAACGACAACGGCAAAGAGGTCGAGATTGGCGCCGGCACAACGACGTTCTGCCCAGACGGCGAGACTCACGGCATCAAGAACACCTCCAAAACGGAAGACCTCGTCTTCATGGCGCTGATCATCCGCAAATAATCATATATCCAACTGATATCCAACTAAAAAATGCGGCCCAGGAATCTGGGTCGCATTTTTGTGTTCACTTTGAATCAGCAGAACCATCAGTTGCCGTGCGGGACCATGTCCTCATCGCGCAGCTTGCCTTCCTTGGCGCGCTGTGCGAACTCAGCCGTCGCCGTGAAGAGCACATCCGTCGAGCTGTTGAGGGCCGTCTCACAGGCATCCTGGAGCACGCCGATGATGAAGCCGACGCCGACGACCTGCATGGCGATGTCGTTGCCGATACCAAACGAGGCGCAGGCAACTGGGATCAGCAGCAGGGAGCCGCCGGCCACGCCCGAAGCGCCGCAGGCACCGACGGTCGAGACGAGGCACAGGAGAAGTGCCGTCGGCAGGTCGATGCTGATGCCGAGCGTGTGAGCTGCGGCGAGCGAAAGCACGGCAATCGTGATGGCCGCACCGCTCATGTTGATCGTTGCGCCGAGCGGAATGGAGATGGAATACGTGTCCTCATCGAGGCCGAGGCGCTCGCAGAGATCAAGGTTCACCGGGATATTCGCAGCCGAGCTGCGCGTGAAGAACGCGTAGAGACCGCTCTCCTTCAGCGTCGTCCAGACGAGAGGATACGGGTTGCGGTGGATGTGCAAGTAGACGATCAGCGGGTTCATGACCAGGGCCACCGTGAAGAAGGCCGCGAGCAGGACGCCGAGGATCTGGATGTAGCCGAGCAGTGCACCGAGACCGTTCGTGCCGATGGCGTTGGCGACGAGGCCCATGATGCCGAACGGCGCGAAGCGGATGACCCACTGCACGATCTTCGTGACCGTCTTTGCGAAGTCGTTGAGCATGCCCTTCGTCGTGTCACTGGCCGCATGGAGCGCGATGCCAGCCAGACAGGCCCAGCCGAGGATGCCGATGTAGTTGGCATTGGCCAGTGCGTGGATCGGGTTGTCGACGACCGAGAGGATCAGGTTGTGCAGGACCTCGACGATGCCGGACGGCGGCGCGAGCTGCGCATCGGCGACCTGCAGGTGCAGAGCCGTCGGGAAGGCGAACGAGAAGGCGACAGCGACGAGCGAAGCGCAGAACGTCGCGAAGACGTAGAGGCGCACGATTGGCTTCATGGCAGCGCTGGCATCCGAATTCTTCTGAGCCAGAGCGTTCATGACGAGCACGAAGACGAGGACCGGTGCGATGCCCTTGAGGGCACGGACGAAGAGATCGCCGAGCACCGCGACGGCCGGTACAGCCTGCGGTGCAGCCAGCGCGATGATGATGCCGATGACGAGACCAGCAGCAATCAGCTTGATGAGCGCTGTCTCTCGGTATTTCTTACCAATTTTATGGAACATATGAATCCCCCTTGCAGAACGTTTGGAACGCTTTGGACGCCAAAGGCGCCATGAAACGTTTTTCGTTTCTCTCAAAAATACATATGTTAGTATACACTAAACAGTGACGGGATGCAATACTTTTCCCGTAATTTGTTTTTTATACGCGTACTCTGTATTCCAGTGACATAAAAAGCGTGTACACCTCAAAGAGATGTACACGCTCAAAGGACATACTCTGTAATATGCTCATTCCGTCATGGTTTCTCTCTGCTCCTTCATGCTCTCGAGCTCGATGAGGTAGCGGCCGACGGCGTCCTGCCAGCGCGGCAGCAGTGCAAAGCCCGCCTGTGTCAGGCTATTCTTGCTCATGCGGGAGTTCTTGGGCCGCACGGCACGCGTCGGATAGGCCGAAGACGGCACGGGCGTGACCTCCACGGGCATGCCGGCCTGACGGAAGACCTCCGCGGCGAGCTCAGCCCACGAGCAGAAGCCCTCGTTTGTCGCATGGTAGACGCCGTATCGCTCCGTCTGGATCATGTCAGCGAGCAGCACGGAGAGGTCGCGCGTGTACGTCGGCGAGCCGATCTGGTCGTCGACGACCGTCAGCTTTGCGTGCGACTCACCGAGGCGCAGCATCGTGCGGATGAAGTTCTTGCCATTGATGCCGAAGACCCATGAGATGCGCACGATGAAATAGCGCTTGAGGATGGATTGGACGGCTTCTTCGCCCATGAGCTTCGATCTCCCGTAGACATTCTGGGGCCCCTTCGGCGCATCCGTCTCGTATGGCGCATCGCCCTCACCAGGGAACACGTAATCCGTGCTGATGTAGACCATCTTGGCGTGGAACTCGCGGCAGAGCTTGGCGAGATTTGCCGTGCCTTCTGCATTGACGGCCATGCACGCCGCCTCATCGTCCTCTGCGCGGTCCACGGCCGTGTAGGCCGCACAGTGGATGACGCAGTTCGGCTTGTAGGCGGCCATGACGCGCCGCATCGCCTTTGCATTCGTCAGCGGGAAATCCCTGCTCGACACGCCGCGGACTTCCATCCCCCTATCTTCCAGCTCCAGGACACAGTCGTGCCCGAGCTGTCCTGTTACACCTGTGACAAGTACCCTCATCCTCGTGAATCTCCTTCCGTTCTGATGATCCCGAATTGTTTCTTAAACTATTCTTGCAGGAAGGGCTGACTTCCTGCCTCTTCCGCATAAAAGTATGCAAAAAGTAGCAAAGTACCAGAGCCATGCCCCCTAACGGGCAGTGATTTGCTGGATATGGTATACTGAGTCCATCGGAATTTGCCGATAATCGGTTCACACAATCCACACATTCAGAAGACTGGAGACTTTTATGGAATATTGCAAGACCTTGATCCTGTCTATTCTCGGCGGCATCGCCATGACGTATCTCAATGCCCCGCTGCCTTGGACGCTCGGCCCCATTGTTTTCGTCGCGCTCGGCTCTCTCATCCGCAAACAGCCGTTCCACTGGTCCCTGCGCATCCGCAATACGGCACTCATCCTGCTCGGCTACGCCATGGGACGTCCATTCACCTTAGAGACGGGACGTGCCATCCTCGCCCAATTTCCCTTGATGATCACCGCCACATGCATCACGGTCGCAGCCGGCGTCCTCACCGCCTGGCTCATGTTCCGCCACACCAAGATCAACTTCACGAGTTGCCTGCTCGGCTGCGTGCCAGGTGGTCTCTCGCAGATGGTCATCCTCGCCGACGAGATCCGCGACGCCGATCTCACAGCCGTCACGATCATGCAGACGCTGCGCATGCTCTCTGTCGTCTTTGTCATCCCCTTCCTGACGATCCATGTGCTTGCGGGCAGCAGTCATGCTGCCACATCCGCCGGAACCGCTGTCCACGCAGCAGGCTCACTCGCCGAAATCCTGACCTATGCCGCCGTTGCCGTGCTTGGCGCCGTCCTCGCCAAGAAAATCCATCTACCCACCGCACCGATGCTCGGGCCCATCCTCAGCACTGCCGCGTTTGTCGTCATCACTGGGACAACCGCCCCCGTCGTCCCAGTCCATTACATCAACGCGGCTCAGGTCCTCGTCGGCGCCTACATCGGTTCCAGCGTCGATCTCACGCGCCTACATCAATACCACGGCATGGGCAAGGTCTTGCTCGGCGGGGTCCTGCTGGTTCTCCTGGTCAGCATGGGCATGGGCTGCATCATCTCGAAAGTGACCGGCACCGATCTTGCCACAGCCTTTCTTGCCACGGCCCCCGGCGGCCTGACCGAGATGGGAATCACGGCACTCGTCGTCGGGGCAGACAGCTCGACGATGGTCGCCTACCAGCTCACGCGCCTGCTCTTCATCATGCTGGTCTTCCCGTACATAGCCCGCGCAATCGTCGCCCTCTACCGCAGGAAAACAGATAACGGATGACCTGCTGCCCCAGCTTCTCCATCCCTGCCATCTTTCTTCAAGAAAGATGGTATTTTTTTTATCTCCCCAAAATCCAAAAAGGAAAACGATGATTTACGACGAAATAATATACTATAAACTGAATTTCCTGTTTTGGATGCGATTGAAGAAGGGAGCCTGATTGAATGGATCCAGCAGTATTGACCCTGATTGTCCTCGGGGTAGCCGCCTTTTTCTTTGTGACCGAGCTCATCCCGCTTGCCGTCACAGCAATGGGCGCATCGATTGCCCTCGGTTTGCTCGGCGTACTGACGCCGAAACAAGTCTTCTCCGGTCTGTCGAACTCTACCGTCGTGCTCTTCGCCGGCATGTTCGTCATCGGCGCCGCGATGTTCCAGACGGGCCTTGCCCAGCGCATCGGCATCACCGTCGTCCATGCGGCGGGCACCGGAGAGAAACGCCTGATGGCCGCCATCATGATTGTCACGATCATCCTGTCCTCCGTCTCCTCGAACACAGCTACGGTTGCCTGCCTGCTGCCGGTCGTCGTGCAGATCTGCGCCGTCGCGCGCCTCGCCGTCTCGCCGCAGCTCATGGCCCTGGCCGTCGCGGCCAACGTCGGCGGCACCATCACGATGATCGGCACACCGCCGAACATCCTCATGAGCGCGACGCTCTCTGCGAGCGGCCTGCAGCCCTTCGGCTTCTTCGAATTCGCCTGGATCGGCATCCCGCTGTCCATCGCCGGCGTCATCTACATGCTGACGATTGGCCGCCGGCTCTGCCCGCACGGCCACGTCGACAGCAACCTCAGCGACCTGACGTCTGACCTGCCGAAGGACACACGCAAGATGACCATCTGCGCCATCATCCTCATCCTCGTCGTCATCGCCATGGCACTCTCGAAGAGCATCAACGTGCCAATGCAGACGGCCGCCATCATCGGCGCCCTTGCCTGCGTCATCACCGGCTGCCTCACAGAGAAACAGGCGTACGGCGGCATCGACTGGACGACCATCTTCCTGTTCGCCGGCATGCTGCCGCTCGCCGAGGCGATGGACAAGACGGGCGCCGGCGCGATGATCGCCAACGGCGTCGTCGGCATCATCGGCAGCAACGCCTCGCCGCTCATCATCGTCATGGCGATGTTCCTGCTGTCCTGCGGTCTCACGCAGTTCATGTCCAACACGGCCGCCGCAGCACTGCTTGCGCCAATTGGCATCTCGATTGCCCAGTCCATCGGCGTCTCGCCGTTCCCTGTGCTCATGGCCATCGGCATCGCCGCCTCCTGCGCCTTCACGACGCCGGTCGCCACGCCGCCAAACACGCTCATCCTCGGCCCTGGCAAGTTCCACTTCATGGATTACGTCAAGGTCGGCCTGCCGCTCGTCATCGTCTCGATGATCGTCTGCACCGTCGTCATCCCGCTCGTCTGGCCGTTCTGACGCCTGCTGAGCACCGCTAACAGAAAACCATACCACCAAAAGTGAGGTACTTATATGGACAGAGAAGAATTACTGAGCACACTCAAGAAGCTCGATGAAGAAGTATTTGCCGAATTCCAGGACGAAGTCGAAGAGCAACGCTTCACCTTGTCGCTGATCCCGACCGTCAATGCCGAATCGCCGTTCGCCGCCTACCTCGAGGGCAGCATCCTGGCCAATGTCAGCACCGACTACCACGGCATCAGCCGCACGGGCCGCTTCGAGCGCATGGCCGTCGAGCGCGCGCTCAAGTGCTTCCATGCGGAACACGCCATCGTGCGCCTCGACAGCATCAGTGCCGCCTCGCGCGTCGTCTTCAAGGCGCTCTTGAAATCCGGCAATCCCGTCCTCTCGTTCAACGGCCGCAAGCAGGAGCTCTGCCATGGCCTCTCCTACCGCTTCGCCATCTTCGGAGCAGACTGGGAGAACCGCGACATCAACTGGCAGGAGCTCGATGAACAGATTGCGCGCCATCAGCCGAAAATCGTGATCTTCTCTCCGACGAGCTTCCCATTCGCCATTGACACGAAGCGCCTCGCAAAGGTCACCCACGATGCCGGCGCACTGCTCTGGGTCGACATCGGCCAGAACGTCGGCCTCGTCGCCGCCGGACTCATGCCATCACCCGTCGATGACGCCGACGTCGTGACCTTCCCGACGAATGACTCACTGCAGGGCCCGGAGGGCGCCATCATCCTCTGCAAGAAAGAGCTGGCCGAGACGATTGAGCGCGCCGTCATCGACAACGGCCACTCAGCCCTGCACAAGAACCGGCTCGCAGCCCTCGCCGTCGCGCTGCGCGAGGCCTCCGAGCCGTCCTTCCGCTATTATGGGCAGCAGGTCATCGCCAACGCGCGTGCCCTGAGCAAAGCCCTGCAAGAAAATGGCATCTCCATATGGGGCAATGGCACAGACTGCCATCTCGTCGTCGCCGCCCTGCCCAAGGACGCCGACCCACAGCAGATTGAGCAGCACCTGCACCGCGCGGGCTTCCTCGTCAAGACGGCCCGCCTGCCGGATGAAGAGGAGCGCAAGCCAGCCCATCCTGTGCTGCGCCTCTCCAGCCTCAATCCGACGACACGCTCTCTGAAGGAAAAGGACATGGAGAAGATTGGGCAGCTCCTCGCCGCTGCTCTGAACGTAGATGATCCGGCCGCACTCGAGGTCATCCGCAAGAAAGTCAGCTCCCTGCTCATGGACAAGCCAATCTACTCGGAGGAGTGGGTCGAAAGCATCGCCAAGCCGGACATCTTCTTCAACGGGGCCGACGAGCTCAGCGTCCGCAACATCGCCTCGAACGAGAAGAAGCACCTATTCGGACGCCTGTTCCACTGACAGCAGCATACATGCAGCGCAATAAAAGAGCGGCCACGGGAAAATTCCCCGTGGCCGCTTTTTCATGCCTGTCATGCGTCGCTATGCGATTCGCCATCATGTGACAGCGGGATGGTCAGGATGAACTTCGTCCCCTTGTCGAACTCGCTCTCGACTGCGATATCGATATCGTGCTGCTCGGCAATCCAGCTCGCAATCGAAAGGCCGAGACCCGTGCCGCCGACACTGCCAGCCTTCTTCGTGCGCGAACTGTCCGCGCGGTAGAAGCGCTCGAAGATCTTGCCCTGGTCCTCCTCGGCAATGCCGATACCGTCATCGCTAAACGTCAGCTGCATGGCCTCTTTCTCGGGCAAGCGGCGCGAGGCGACCGTGATGTGGCCGCCTTCCGGCGTGTACTTGACCGCATTCTCGAGGAAGATGCGCATCATCTGGCGCATCGTGGCCGGATCCGCATAGATGATGCCCGGCTCATTGGCCTCGAGCCGCAGCGTGTGCTGCTTGGCGACGAGCTTCATCTTGCGCACGGCATCGTCGACGAGCTCGTCGAGATGGACATTCTCCTTGTGCAGGACCTGGCGCTTCTGGTCGGCGCGCGCGAGGAACAACAGCTTCTCGATAAGGTCCTGCATGTCCTCGGCCTCCGAGCGGATGGACGAGATGCCCTCCTCGAGGATCTTCGCGTCAGAGCTGCCCCAGCGCGCGAGCAGGTCTGAATAGCCGAGGATGACCGTCACCGGCGTCCTGAGCTCATGCGAAGCATCCGAGACAAAGCGCTGCTGTTGCTGGAACCCGCGCTCCAAGCGGTCGAGCATGTGGTTGAACGTCAGCGCGAGCTCCGCCATCTCGTCCTTGGCTGGCGGCACCTCGATGCGCTTATCCATGCGCTCCACCTCGATCTTGCGCGCCGTCTGCGTGATGTTGCGGATGGGCTGGAGTATCCTGCTGCTCAGGAAGTAGCCAGCAACGAGCGCAACGAGGAAGCCCGCAATCGTGATGAGGAAAAGCAGCCTCTGGAGATCCACGAGAAAGTTCTTCTCCGCCGTGATCGTGCGGAAGAAGTGGATCTGATAGATCTGGCCGTGGTCGGCCACATCCATCGACGTATAGTACATCATAAAGCGGTTGAACTCGACGACCTCCATGTCCTTGGCCGCCCAGAACGGCGGGTCCTTCACGCGATGCGCCTCCACCGTGTCGAGCGACGGGTAATGCGAGTCGTTCTCGTAGATGACGCGCCCCGTCAGGTCGGTCACGCGGATCACGACGCCCGGCGGGACGATGTCGCCCTGGACCAGGAACTCCTGCAGGCTGCGCGACGAAGCCAACCCCTTCTGCACGTTCTGCATCGCGAGGTGGATCTCGGTCTCCGCCTCATGGTAGAACGAGAAGTAGATGCCGAGGCCCATGATGGCGCTCGTCAAAAGCAGCACGACGAGCAGGATGGCCCCATAAAGGCCCGTGATCTTCGTCGAGATCTTCATGCGCCAGAAGGGGCTCCTGCGGACCCACTTACTCCTTGACCGCATACCCTACGCCCCGCACCGTGTAGATATACTTCTCGTGGAAGCGGTCATCGAGCTTGGCGCGCAGGTAGCGGATGTAGACATCGACAACATTCGTATCACCGCTGTAGTCGTAGCCCCAGACCTTCTCGAGGATCTGGTCACGCGTGAGGACCGTACGCTTGTTGCGCATCATGTACTCGAGCAGCGAGTATTCCTTCTTCGTCAGGTGGACCGTCTCGCCGTCAACTTCGACTTCATAGCGTTTCGGATACATGACGAGGTTCTTGACCTGCAGGCGTTCCTCGAGCGGCACGCCGCCGTTTTCTGGCACGTGCTTGCGCAGGGCATTGCGGATGCGGGCCATGAGTTCCTCGATGGCGAAGGGCTTCGTCATGTAGTCATCGGCACCGATGTCAAGGCCCGCCACCTTGTCTTCGACCTCATCCTTGGCCGTCAGCATGATGATGGGCAGCGACGAGACTTCGCGCACGCGCTTGCAGATGGTCATGCCATCCATGCCCGGCAGCATGACATCGAGCAGCACGAGGTCGAAATTGCCCTGCATGATGCGCTCATAGGCGCGCGTGCCGTTCTCCTCAATCTCCGTCTCGAACCCTTCATGCTCGAGCTCAATCTGCAGGAAACGCGCGATGCGGCGCTCATCTTCTACAATAAAGATGCGAGTTGGTTTATCCATGAGATTCCCTCCATGTCAGCAAACAAAAGATAAGAAAAAAAGAGATATATTTTTTAATATATCTCTACTATATAGCAGGTCCGCCCAAAAAGGAAGAGTTTTTGAGCAAATTAATTCGATTCTAATTGCTTTCAAACAGGCTTCTCAGCAGACGCCTGCGGCTCGCTAAGGAACATCTCCCGGAACAGCTTGATGAGGTGCTCGCTCGACGAGGAGAGCGTGCGGTTCTTGAGCCAGGCGATGACGGTGTGCGTGCTCATCTCCGGCGCCACGAGCTTCTTGTAGTAAAGGTTGCCGTCCGTCAGCAGCGTGCGCGAGGAGACGGGCAGGATGGCCGCGCCCATGTCCATCTTGACGAGCAGCAGGTCCTGCACGATGCTGTCCGAGACGCAGACGATGTGCGGCTCGAAGCCGAGCTTGCGGCAGTTCGCGACGAAGAGGCTCTGCCAGCGCAACGGGATGATGATTGGCGTGTCGCGCAGTTCCTCCATGCGCACTTCCTTGTCGGATGCACCGATGATCTGGTCCTTGTTCATGACGACGACGAGCGGCTCGTTCGGCAGGACGATGGACTCGTAGACCTTCGAGTCCACCTGCGTGCGCGTGATGGCGATCTCGATGACGCGGTTGTCGAGGAGCTCCAGGATGCGCGCGCCCTCCGCTTCCCAGATCTGATACGTGACCTGCGGGTAGCGGCGGTGGAACTCGGTGATGAGCTCCGGCAGCAGCAGCGCGCCCGATGTCGTGATCGTGCCGAGCTGGATCGAGCCGGCGACACCGGAGCCGATCTCCGTGATCTCGCGCACTGTCCCGTCGACCATGCCGAGGATGTGTTCGACACGCGAATACAGCACGCGGCCGGCATCCGTCAGGCGGATGCGCCGGCTGCCGCGCTCAAAGAGCTGCACGCCAAGCGACGACTCCAGCCGCTTCATCTGGCGCGAGAGGGCCGGCTGCGCGATATCGAGGCGCTGTGCTGCATGACTGATGTTTCCCTCTTCCACGATGGCATAGAATGCCCGCATATCCTTGATTTCCATACGATTCTCACTTTCCGACCAAGATGTCGTCTATAGCAAATATTTATACGTCCTATATCTCTTTCTTGCTATTATACTTTTTCCTGCAAAAATAGGCAAATACTTTTACCAAAGATTATAGGTTGGAAGAGTTTATGTTCTCCCATATTTCTGTCAATTCACTCTTGTGATTTTTCAGCCACATGTTATAATAGAATATCATTGGTGTTAACGATTATCACGATACTCGGTATCGGTGCAGCATAAGGCAGAAAAAGGAGTTTTTCACATGACACGAATCAAAGACGCACTCGACGCAGTGGCCGCCGCGATCATTGCCCAGAAGGATTACCTGACAGACCTCGACCGGCAGATTGCCGACGGCGACCACGGCATCAACATGACCCGCGGCTTCCAGGCGGCGATGGACGCCGTCGAAGAAATGGACGATACGACGAAGCCGGGCCCCGTACTCGAGACAATTGGCAAGGCCTTCATCCACAACGTCGGCGGTGCCGCCGGCCCGCTTTATGGCACGGGCTTCATCAAGGCTGCGGCCGTCTGCGATGAGAATACGAAACTCAACGTCGCCTCCTTCGAGAAGCTCCTCGGCGCCGCGATTGCCGGCATCGAGAAGCGCGGCCATGCCAAGAAAGGCGACAAAACCATGCTCGACACGTTGATCCCGATCCATGCGTGCTTCCTGCCGGAGAATGCTGAGGGCAAGACGCTCTTCGAGGTCCTGCAGGACGCTTCGCATGCCGCGAAGGAAGGCGTGGACTACACGAAGACGATTGCCGCGCGCCGCGGCCGCGCGAGCCTTGTCGGTGAGCGCAGCATCGGCCACGAGGACCCGGGCGCCGTGAGCTCCATGCTCATGTACCGCGCCCTCTACAATTTCCTGCGTAAGTGAACCATCAAGACATCAAGAATCGTACCGACCAATCAGGCAAGGGGCTCTCTCCCCTTGTCTTTTCTTGTCTCACAAGCTGTTCTGTAGTATACTTTGTAAAGATATTCCGCAATGCATACGTCTCATATAAAGAGGAGGAATTCCATTGACTAAGCAGACTGTCCGCACGCGCTTCGCGCCGAGCCCGACGGGCTACATGCACATCGGCAACCTGCGCACGGCCCTTTACGGCTACCTTTACGCAAAATCTCAGCAGGGTCAGTTCATCCTGCGCATCGAGGACACGGACCGCACGCGCTACGTCGCTGACGCCGTCGATTTCATCAACCGTACGCTCGAGATGGCTCACATCGTCCCGGATGAGAGCCCGTCGCTCGGCGGCCCGTACGGCCCCTACGTCCAGAGTGAGCGCATGGACCTCTACAAGAAGTACGCCGAGGAACTCGTCAAGACGGGCCACGCCTACTACTGCTTCTGCGACCCGGACGAGGATCACTCGGCCGGCAAGTTCGGCGGCTACGACCGTACCTGCCGCAACCTCGCACCGGAGGTCATCGAGGAGCACCTCAAGAACGGCGACCCCTACGTCATCCGCCAGAAGATGCCGCTCACGGGTGAGACGACGTTCTTCGACGTGCTCCACGGCAACATCACGATCAAGAACGAAGAGCTCGAGGACCAGGTCCTCCTGAAGCGCGATGGCATGCCGACCTACAACTTCGCCAACGTCATCGACGACCATCTCATGCACATCACGCACATCATGCGCGGCGCTGAGTTCATCACGTCGACGCCGAAGTACATCCTGCTCTACGAGTCGTTCGGCTGGGACGTCCCGACCTTCATCCACCTCGCTCCGGTCATGGGCAAGAACGAAGACGGCTCGATCTCGAAGCTCTCAAAGCGTCACGGTGCCACGAGCTTCGACGACCTCGTCAAGGCCGGCTACCTGCCGGACGCCATCGTCAACTACGTCGCCCTGCTCGGCTGGAACCCGAAGACGACGAATCAGGAGATCTTCTCGATGGCAGAGCTCATCGAGCACTTCAGCCTCGAGGGCCTCTCGAAGTCCCCGGCCGTCTTCGACTACGACAAGCTCGGCTGGATCAACGGCGAGTACCTCAAGGCCATGAGCGACGAGGACTTCGCCAAGATGGCGCGCCCATTTGTAGGCGAGCTGCCAGATTACCTTGAGCAGAGCTGGACACACCTCGCTTCTCTGCTCAAGACGCGCATCCAGCGCCTCGGCGACCTACCGCAGGAAATCGCCTTCCTCTGCGAGCAGCCGGCCTTCGATGCAGAGCTCTACGTCAACAAGCGCAACAAGGTCACGCCAGAAAAGGCAGCTGAGCTCCTGCCGGGCATGATGGCCCTCTTAGAGGCGGTACCGGAGTCCGACTGGAACAACGATGCGCTCTACGAGAAGCTCAACGCCTACATTGAGGAGCAGGGCATCAAGAAAGGCCTCGCCATGTGGGTCCTGCGCATCGCCGCAGCAGGCCAGAAAGTCACGCCGGGCGGCGCTACAGAGATCCTCTCTCTGCTCGGCAAAAAAATTTCCATGGAAAGAATCAAAAAAAGCCTTGCAAAATTGCAGGAGCTGTAATATAATAAATCAAGTCAGTTACGTGGCACCTTCGTCAAGCGGTTAAGACACCGGCCTCTCACGCCGGGTTCATGGGTTCGAATCCCATAGGTGTCACCATTGTAAATAACAGCCAGGATGCAGTCGCTCCTGGCTTTTTTGTTTGAAAGGATGGTCCTCATGCTATTTGCCTCCATGCTCGTCCTCGGCGCCCTGATTGGCTTTGTCGGTGCCGGCGGCGCCGGCGTCACGATTGCCCTGCTGACCGTCGGCTTCCACGTGCCCATCCACACGGCGCTCGCCGTGGCACTCGCCTCGATGGTCTTCACGATGCTGTCCGGCACGATCAGCCACTTCCGCCAGCATGAAGTACTCGTCAAGACGGGCGCCATCATGGGGCTCGGCGGCATCACGGGTGCCTACCTCGGCGCCAACTTCTCCAACATCGTGCCGTCTGGCATCCTCAGCATGATCACCGGCTTCATGCTCGCCTCGAGTGCCGTGACGCTCTACATCAAGATGTACCAGGCCGAGTGGCTCGGCCGCCACATCAAGATACGCCAGGAGCCCCTGACGGGGCGCAAGCTCTGGGTCTACGGCATCCTCATCGGTCTCTTCATGGGCTTTCTCTCCGGCGCCTTCGGCATCGGCGCAGCGGCTTATATCCAGCTCGCCCTCATGGTCGTCTTCGGCGTGCCGCTGCTGCAGACCATCGGCACCTGCATGATGGTCATCCTGCCAATCTCAGCGGCCGGCGGTCTCAGCTATCTCTTCAACGGCCGCCTCGACTTCCCGATCTTCATCCAGACGCTCGCCGGCCTCATGATTGGCGCCTGGTTCGGCGCAAAAATGACGCATCTCGCCCCTCTGCGCCTGTTGCGCGTCTTCATCGTCGGCATGCCGGCCATCGGCGGCCTTGTCATGATCCTGTTCCACTGATTGCCCCGTCATCCCAAAATACAGAAGCAAAAAAGGCCATCCGCACGCTGGTGTGGATGGCCTTGATTTTATTTATTGTTTTCCTGCTCCAGCAGCGCGCAGAGCGCGCCGAGCATCCCCGCATCGTTGCCGAGTGCGGCGAAAGCGAGGCGTGTCTTCGCACGCATGGCTGGCATGACGAGTTGCTCGAGCCGTTTCTCGAGCAAAGGACCGAGAATCTCGTGCTGTGCCATGACGCCGCCGCCAAGCACGATGACCTCTGGATTGAGCAGGCAGCAGACGGCCGCAAGGCCTTCGCCGAGATTACAAGCGAGCTCCTCGATGGAAGCCATGGCCTCCTCATCACCCTCGCGCGCCCAATCAAAGACCATCTCGCCGGTAATCTCAGAGGGGCTCATGTTGTGCGAGAAGGCGGCCTCGCGGATCATCGCGCGCGTCGAGGCGACGTCCTCGAGAATGCGCTTCTCATTGTGCAAGCGCAGGTAGCCGATCTCACCGGCGCTGAAACTCGCGCCATGCCAGACTCGCCCCTGCTGCACAAAACAGCCGCCGAGGTTCGTGCCCACCGTGATCATGAAGGCCGATGAGGCGCCGCGCGCCGCACCGAGCCACGCCTCGCCGAGCGCAGCGGCATTGACGTCGTTCTCGACGAGCACGGGCAGATGTACCGCCTCGCGCACGAGGCGCCCGAGTTTCGTGCCGCTGTAGCCGGGAAACGTCGCCTCGCCGGCAAAGACGATCTCACCATCCTCGCCGGGGCGCACGATGCCGGCTGTATCGATGGCCACGCCCACGAGCGCATGGCGGCTGGCCATGTCCTGCACGATCGCGATGACTTTCTCAGGGATGCCGCCTTCCCTTGCCTGAGTCGGGCAGGAGGCTTTCTCGAGGAACTGGCCCTCCTCTGTCGCACAGCCGTACTTGATAGCCGTGCCGCCGATGTCGATGACAGCATACGCGCTCATAGCACCTCTCCTTTCGCTTCCTGATGATTGCCTCCGCCCTGCTTCAGTGACCGTGCTGGCGATGCTGGCGGAAGCCCTTGTCCTTCGCGACGAAGCGGCCCATCGCCCGGATGCGGCCGCTCATGCAGCTGCGGCAGGCGGCAGGCGTGTCCGCCACGCAGACCTTGCCGGGGTACAGGGCGTAGTTGCGGCGCGGGTCGCCCTCCGTGACATTCGGCATGACGACATTGGCCCCGGAGGCGAGGATGAGCTCACGCCCATGCGGCACCATCGTCTCCATGGCTGTCGTCGCGGGAATGTTGGCCTCCGGCAACAGCAGGCGCAGCAGAGAGACCATGCGGCGCGTCAGATGGAAATCCCCCGGCGCGGCCGTGCCGAGCGGCGTGTCAGGATTCGGTATCAGCGGGCCGATGCCGACCATGTCCGCATCGATCTGCTGGTAGAAGAGGATGTCATCGGCAAGCGAAGCAAGGCTCTGGCCCGGCAGGCCCACGAGCGTCCCCGTGCCGACCTCATAGCCGAGCGCGCGCAGATCGCGCAGGCAGCGCACGCGGCTCACGTAGGCCATACCCGGGTCCCAGCGCTCGTAGACCGCCTCGTCCGTCGTCTCGATGCGCAGCAGGTAGCGGTCCGCGCCGGCAGCGCGCCAGAGCGCATACTCCTCATAGCTCCGCTCCCCGACCGAAAGCGTCACCGCGAGGTCGAGCGCCTTGATGCGTCGGACGATGGCGGCGAGACGCTCCGCCGTGAAGTACATGTCCTCGCCGGACTGCAGGACGACGGTCTGATAGCCGTAGCCCTTCGCCTTGCGCGCAAGCTCCACGATGGCATCGGCACTGAGGCGGTAGCGCTCGACCCTGCCGTTATCGCGCCGCAGGCCACAGTACATGCAGTCCTGACGGCAGATGTTCGAGAACTCGATGAGGCCGCGCAGGTGCACGCCATCGCCGACAAAGGCCCGGCGCACGCGGTCAGCCGCCGCGGCGAGGCTCTCCTCCGCCTCCGGCGCCGCCAGAAGGGCCGTGATTGCCTCGTGCGGAAGCCTGTGCTGCGCTTCCGCCTGCCGCACGAGTGCCTCAAGGCTGCCATCCTGCTGCACGATGCATCCCTCCATCAACTGCCTGCTGCTCCATCTCGTTTACTTTGCCACGCTGCCAGAAGCCGCGTACGGCGTGACGACCGGCTGGAACAGCGGGTCTTTCTTCGTCTTCAAGATCTTGGCATCGGCAGCACTGAGCTTGCCCTTCGTGCGCGCGATGAGCTCGTCCTGATGCTTGGCTGCATACTGCAGGATGGCGTTGTAGAACTTCGACTCGACGTCCTTGCCCGACGATTTCTTCAGGTCGAAATCCGGCTCTTCGCCGTACGTGCCCAGCGTGGACCACGTGCTGTCGAGGTCATCGTGCTGCGTGACCTTGACCGTGCGGTTGCGCAAGTCGATGGCGAGGTACTCCGCCGAGCCCACGAGGTCATCGTAGCCCTTGACGGACTGCATGTTCCAGCGACGCTTGTCGACGACATCCTGCTTCTGGACATCGTCGAACGTGCGCAGTGTCGGCACGATCAGCGTGCCGAGGTCGATCTCACCGTTCGGCTTGACCGCGTAGCACATCTGCTCTTTATTGAAGTAATAATTCTGCCGTGCAGTCGACTGCACCCACTGGAAGATATTCTCCGGTACTTCTATGCTGGCTGCCTCACAGGCCGGCACTGCCGTGAAGAGAGCGGCAGCAGCCATCAGGCCGAGGCAGGCGTTCTTGATCTTGTTCATAACGGTTCCTCCTGTATCGTGATAGTATCAGTATAGGACTGTCGGCTGAAAGTTTAGTGAAGCACCCTCAATCATCCTCTTCCTTGTAGAGCTCATCGAGGACGTACGGCGTCTCCTGGTAAACGTAGTAGTTGAGCCAGTTGGCGAACAGCAGATGCGCCACGCTGCGCCAGCGCACGACGGGCTTCTTGGTCGGGTCGTCGTCAGGATAGTAGTTCTGCGGAATCTTCGGGTTCATGCCGGCCTTCTCGTCGCGGTCGTACTCCTGCTTGAGCGTCAACGGGTCGTACTCCGCATGGCCCGTGATAAAGAACTGGCGCTTCTTGAGGTTGGCGATGGCGTAGACGCCGGCATCGCCCTCCGCCTCTGCGAGGATCGTGAGCTCCGGCACCTTCTCGATGTCCTCGCGGTGATTCTCCGTATGGCGCGAATGCGGCACATAGAACTCATCGTCGAAGCCGCGGAAGAGCTTCTCGTGCTCGACGCAGAGGTGGTGCTTGTAGACGCCGAAGATCTTCTCCGGCACCTGATACTTCGGGATGCCGTAGTGGTAGTAGAGGCCGGCCTGCGCGCCCCAGCAGATGTGGAACGTCGAGTAGACGTGCGTCTTGCTCCACTCCATGATTTCCGAGATCTCATCCCAGTAGGCGACCTCCTCGAACGGCATCATCTCGACCGGCGCGCCCGTGATAATCATGCCGTCGTACTTCTTGTGGCGGACTTCGGCGAACGTACCGTAGAACTCCGTCAGGTACTCCTGCGATGTGTGGCTCGGCGTGTACGACTCCGTGTAGATGAAGTCGACCTCGATCTGCAGCGGCGTATTGCCGAGCAGGCGCAGGAGCTGCGTCTCCGTGATGTACTTGATCGGCATGAGGTTCAGGATGAGGATCTTGAGCGGGCGGATATCCTGGCTGTAAGCACGGTCGGAATCCATGACGAAGATATTCTCTCCCTCGAGGATATGAGCGGCCGGCAGATTATTCGGTATCTTGATTGGCATGAAAACACTTCCTTCCACATGCCACGGACAGTAAAACATAAACAGATGCAATATTTTTTATTATACCACATACCACGGGCTGTATACAAAAAGGCAGACCCCTCGAAAAAGGAGGTCTGCCCAATCGATTCACGTTCACCAAGTCACCAGATACTGTAGCGATGGACCCAGCTGGAATTTGCCTTTGCATAGGCGCGCAGCTGCAGAACGCCCTGATATGCCGGCGAGTCGGCTGCAATCATGTGGTAAGCACCATCGAGGCCGCTCTCCACCGTCTGCCATCCTTCACTCGGTGTCCAGGTCTCCGCGCGGATCAGGCGTTCCGTCCCCTGTGGGAGGTTGACTGTCCGCTTCACGAAGGTAATCCTCATGACATTGCCGTCGGCGTCCTTATGCTCAGCCCACTGCCAGAAGATCATATTGTCGCCCTTCATGCGCATCGTCGTCGTGTCGGCCGTCACATGCAGCTGCGTGCCGTCGACGTCCGCATGCGAGTAGAGCGTGATCCAGCGATCCTTCGCACTGGCCCGCTCCAGCTCACCGGCACCGAAGACCGAATCGACGATGGCATCGTAGAAGGCCTCATCGAACTGCTGGCTCGTGACCTCCTTCACACGGCCGTCCGTCTTAGACCAGATGACCTCGCCCTGCGGGTTGTAGAAATCCTCTTTCGTGTACTGGATCGTGCGGTTCTGCGGGTTGATGGCCACTTCCGCCAGACTGTAGGCGAGCTGCGACGGGTCCGTCAGCAGGTGACCGAGCCCGTAATTCTCGATGGTCTCCTGCGCCCCCTCGTAGCTGTACGAGGTCTTCGTCCAGGCCTTGATCTCCGTCGCGACTGAGCCGTGGCTCGTCTCGGTGCTGTGCGAGACATGGACGGAAGATGGTTCGAAATACTTGCTGTACTTGCTGTCCGATGACAGCCAGTACCAGCCATCCGCCCGCGCAATGCCGAGCGGCATGAACAGGAAGCAGACGAGCAGCAGGAGCAGGCTCGCCATGGTGCAGGATGCGTGTTTCATGTCGTTCACCTCTGTTTGGATTGATGATTTGTATGGTATTTCTATTCTATTGTATCGTATCCACGCAGATACAGCAAGGAATGACGGCGTCAGTCCACGCCCGGTATCACGACATCGTCGAGGATGCCTAAGAGTGCGGCGATCGCCATGCCGTAATTCGTCATCGGCACGTGCGCGCGCCGGCAGGCGGCGACGCGGCTCATGACATAGGCGCGGTTGAACATGCAGGCGCCGCAGTGGATGACGAGGTCGTAAGGCGCGAGGTCTTCAGGGAAATCATGGCCCGCTGTCACCGTCACAGCAATCCCCTCACCGAGCTTCTTCTTGAGCAGGCGCGGCAGCTTGACGCGCCCGATGTCCTCGCGCAGGGACTTATGGGTGCAGGCCTCGGCGATCAGGATATGCGCGTCTCTTGGAAGTGCGGCAATCTTGCGGGCTGACTCCGCGAAGAACGGCGCATCGCCCTTGTAGGCTGCAAACAGCACCGAGAACGAGGTCAACCGGCTGCCAATGGGCAGCTGCGCGTGGACCGTGCGGAAGGCCTGCGAATCCGTGATGACGAGGTCCGGCGCCTTGGCAAGCGACTGCAGCATCGCGGGCAGGCAGTCCGTCGTACAGCACGAGACGAGGCACTTGCGGTCGAGCAGCTCGCGCAGCGTCTGGACCTGTGGCAGGATCAGGCGGCCCTTCGGCGCCTGGATGTCCTGCGGCATGACGAGCAGGACCGTCGCCCCGCTCGCGCAGACCTCCGCCGTGATGCTGCGCGCCCGGTAGTCCTCGGGCAGCCTTCGCGCGATCTCCGTGCGCAGTGCCTCGATACCCGCTCCCGTCACAGCGCTGACGCACACAGGCCGCACGCCGGTCTTTGTCTCGATGGCCTCGGCAAGCGCATCGGCCCCGCCGCCCTCGTCGATGCGGCTGATGACGGGAATGACGGGAATGCTGCGCTGCTGCAGCCGCTCGAGCCAGTCGAAAGCGTCCTCATTTCCCACTCCCGCACGCTCGTCCGGCATGCATGAGAACAGCACCAGCGCGATGTCGGTCTCCTTTGCCGCATCGCGCGTGCGCTCGACGCGCAGCGCCCCTAGGCTGCCGCTGTCATCGAAGCCGGCCGTGTCAATGAAGACGACGGGGCCAATGCCGTGGATCTCCATGGCTTTGTAGACCGGGTCCGTCGTCGTGCCCGGCACCGACGAGACCGTCGCGACGTGCTGCCCCGTCAGAGCGTTTACAAGAGACGACTTGCCGCTGTTGCGGCGGCCGAACAGGCCGATGTGAAGGCGCATCGCGCGCGGTGTATCATTGAGGCTCATGGCCATTCCCCCTTTTCCCTAAGTATAGCACAACCATGCTGTGGGATTCTCCCCCGCCGCAGAATGTGATAGAATAGAACCAAGACACGCCAGAAAAAGAGGGGTATAGATATGAGTGAGTACACGAATTTTGAAGTCGGCCAGAAATTCCCGCTGCCGATTGCCACGCAGGCCGACGGCGCCATGTTCCAGGTCGACGCCAACGGCACGATGTTCATCCTACAGCTCTCGCGCACCGATGTCATCGCGCGCGAGGCCTTCCGTACGGGCGAGATGGAGTTCGCCTTCTACGAGCAGGACGGACTGCTCTTCCTGCTCTACCAGATTGACGGCATCTTCAAGGAAGGCTGGGGCGACGCGCCGCTCTCCCTGCACAACCTGAAGACTGAGCTGCTGCCGACCGAGAAGAGCCTGCAAGATAGGACCATGCACCTCTATCTCGTCGACACGACGCTGCAGATCCTGCTCGCTCAGCGCGACATCGAGCTCTCGGACAAATGCCAGGCCGTCATCAAGAAGCACGTCGCCGCCCAGAAGAGAAAGCCATTCTCCGACGAGGGCTTCCGCAAGAAAGTCCAGCGCATCTGGGCCCAGAAATCGCCCGCGATGATGCGCAAAGAAGCCGCGGCCGTCCAGCACGTCGCACTCTCCATCCCGCATGCACCACACGTCCCGCAGGACCCGAAGAAGCTCCACTGAAACGGTTCACAAGCTCAAGACACAAAAAAAAGACTCGCCAGACGGCGAGTCTTTTTTTGTGTTATTGAACGGTCTCAGGCAACGCCCTCGGAAGCGACTGCTGCCGAGCGCTTGTTGATCCAGGTCGCGACGAGCTGGCGCTCATCGGCCTCATCGGCTTTCACATCCGATGCCGCAGCGTACTCTTCAAAGCTCTTGCCCATGAGCTTCGCGGCCTTAGCGAACTGTCTCACGCGGACCGGTACATAAACTTCTTCCATCCACTGCGAATAAATCTGTACTTTCACGATAATCTCTCCTTGAAACTGCATGAATAACAAAAAAGTAATGGTAACAAACACCCACGACTCACTTCTGTCAATCATCCAGACCACAAGACAAACTTCCCTACATGTGATGGCTCTCAAGAAGAACTCGCATGTGGCTCATCAGTCTGTGCCACCATCTTGCTAATCAGATGACTTTCCTCGAGCGGAGTTGTTTTTCTCGGTTCTTGTTTATTATAACGTTACCGGTTCCATTCGTCAAGCAAAAAGCAATAATAATTATGATACAATATGCGAAATTCATTTCAAATCGAACGGAACAAGAGTCCTCTTGCGCTTGTCAAAGCGGATGCTGTCCTCGTAGCCGAAGCGCTTGGCGTAGTCGACCGCCATCTGGTTGTAGTTGCCGCAATCCTCCGGCTTGTGCGCATCAGAGGTCGTGATGATGGGCAGGTCGTATTTTGCCGCAATCTCCATGAAATCCGGGTACGGCGAGATCTCATGGATGGGATAGCGGTAATACGTGCCCGTGTTGACGTCAATGACCATGTTGGCCTTCTTGAGTGCCTTCGCCACGCGCGTGAGGTACGGCGTCACATCGAAATCCGGCAGATAGCGGAACAGGCGGATGTTGAACGGATGTCCAAGCACATCGTAGAGACCCGAGTCTGCGAGCTTCTCGACTTCCTCCGTGTACCACTCGTAAATATCCTCGAGCGGATGCTTCTGCCACTCCGCCTTGATTTCCGACGAGTCATAGGCCCAGCCGTGCAGGAAGTGCACCGAGCCGATGATGTAGTCGAAGTCATAGTCCTTGAGGATGTCCCGGACCTTTGCCTGGTCCTGAAAGTTGCAGACCTCGATGCCGATCTTGACCTGGTGCTTCTGCTGGAGCTTATGCATGAAGGCGAAGTACTCGTCGAGCGTGTACTTGAACTTATTCGTCTTGAGCCACTGCTGCTGGAACTTGCCGATGAACGAGTCATCGAGCACGAGGTCTTCGTAGTAGAGGTCCTTGAACTCCGGAAAGGTGTGCGAATGCTCGGAGATGCCGATCTCCGCAAGGCCGCGCTTCTTCGCCGCCTCGAAGAAGCCCTCGACCCATGCCTCATCGTAGGAACCCTTCTCGAGATGCATGTGATAGTCCATGCGCATTTAAATCAGTCCTTCCTTTATCAGGCGCTCGATGCCGCGCAGAACGCCGTGATCGACATTGCTCTCCGTCTGGAAACGGGCGAGCTTCTTGATTTCCGGATAGGCATTCGCCATGGCGAAGCTGTAGTAGACCGACTGCATCATCTCCGCATCATTCATGTAGTCGCCGAAGGCCGCACATTCCTCCGGCCGTATGCCGAAGCGCTTCTGCACCTCCTGGACAGCGACACCCTTGTTGATGCCGGGATTCATGATGTCGACCCAGTAGTCGCTGGCCAGCACGACCTGCAGGCAGTGCTCGAACTGGCGCATCGTCGGGTAGATCGTCTCCTCGGCATGGCCCGTCGGGTCGAAGAACGACACCTTGACCGGTTCATCGGGAACATCGATGAACGACGGGATGGGCGCCGAGTGCGTGTAGTACTTGTGGAGCTCCGCGAGGAATTCTTCGGTGTACTGGTGCTTGAGCACATAGCCGTTCTTCGTGCCGCAGAAGACGCTGTAGACGTTCTCGAGCGGCTCTGACGCCTTGAGAACCTGCTGCGCGAGCTGCTTGTTCATCGGGCACGTGAATATCTTCTCTCCCTTGTACATGACGACCGTGCCGTTCTCCGCGAGGAACAGGAAGCGGTCTTTGTACTTCATGAAGCTGTCCTCAAGCGAATAGTACTGCCGCCCGGAAGCCGGCGCAAACATCACGCCGCGCTTCTCGAGCTCCGCGATGGTCTCGTCAAATCCCTCTGGCACATTGCCGTGCTCGTCGAGCAGCGTCCCATCCATATCGGAAAAAATGATCTTGATCATACGGTCCCTCACAATCTCAAAAGTTCAAAACGCCGCCCGCAGCGGCCATGCAATACCACGAAATCACCCCCATTATAGCAGGAATCCGCCACCCTTTTCAATTCCTTCCCGCAAGTCGCGTGAAGGTGTATAATGAAAAAAGATTTTGAGCGCAGTGAGCAAGGTTAGGAGAGTATCCATGAAGGCAATCATCAATGGCAGATTCATCATTCCCGACGAGACGGGATGCTTTACGGTCGAGGAAGGGCTCGCACTCTTCTTCGACGAGAAGATACGGGCTATCCGCCCCGCCGCCACCGTCTCGGCGGCCGAGCGCGAGGAGCTCGAAGCGTGCATCGATGCGCATGGGGCCTATGTCTCTCCGGGCTTCCTCAACGTCCACATCCACGGCTGCGTCGGCGCCGACACGATGGACGATGACCCGGAGGCCATCCGCAAGATGCAGCTGTTCCAAGCAAGGACAGGCGTGACCGCCTTCCTGCCCACGACCATGACGTACGACTTCCCGACGCTAGGCCGTGCCTTCCGCCATGTGCGCGAGGCCATGGCGCGCGAGGAAGGCGCCCGCGTGCTCGGCTGCCATATGGAAGGGCCGTTCATCAGCCCTGCCAAGAAGGGCGCACAAGCCGAGAAGAACATCGCCAAGGCAGATTTCGCAAAGATTGCGCCGTATCAGGACATCGTCAAGATCATCACCGTCGCGCCGGAAGAGCTGCATGATGGGGGCCAGTTCATCGCTGACTGCCACAAGCACGGCATCGTCGTCTCGCTCGGCCACACGGCGGCCGACTACGCTACGGCACGCCAGGCCATCGAGGAGTACGGTGCCAAGCACATCACGCATCTCTTCAACGCCATGACGGGACTGCACCAGCGCCATCCCGGCGTCGTCGGCGCAGCGCTCGACACGGACGCCAACTGCGAGCTCATCGTCGACAACGTCCACATCCATCCGGCAGTCCAGCGCATCGTCTACCGGCTCAAGAAAGACCACCTGATCCTCATCACCGACTCCCTGCGCGCCTGCGGCCTCGGCGACGGCCCCTCCGAGCTCGGCGGACAGAGGGTCTTCGTCAAGGGAACGCTCGCGACGCTCGAGGACGGCACGATTGCCGGCAGCGTGCTCTGCATGAACGACGGCCTGCGCATCTTCCGCGAGAACACCGGCGCGCCAATCGAGGAGGTCGTCACCGCCGTCACCAAGACCCCGGCCAAAGAGCTCGGCCTCTACGACGAGCTCGGCTCACTGAGCGTCGGCAAGAACGCCGACATCACGATCTTCGACGATGCGCTAAAGATCCAGCGCACGATCGTCGCCGGACGCGACGCTTACTCAGCTTGAACGCACAAAAAATGGCGCCTCCCTCAGATGATGAAGGAGGCGTCATTTTTATCGCTCTGTCCCACGCGCGCGACGCGCGACGGACGGCAGGATGCCAATGAGGCAGAGAAGCGTGAAGACGATGAACGAGATCTCGATGTTGCGCACGAGCCCCTCTAGCTGAGGCAGCCAGTTCCAGTCCAGTGACAATACCATCGTCACGATGGCCACCGAGATGACCTGTCCGACGAGGCGCACGGTGCCGATCATCGACGTCGCGAGGCTGTAGTACCGCTTCGGCACCGCGCCCATGATGGCGTTGTTGTTCGGCGCCGCAAACAGGGCAAAGCCGACGCCGATGACGATGACGACGGGCGCGACGAGCCAGAGCGACTCAAGGTGGACGACTGCGACGAGGCCGAGGATGCCAAGGGCCGTGATGGCCATGCCAACCGTCGCGATGCGCGTCGGCGAATGGCTGTCAGAAAGCTTGCCAGCCGTCGGTGAGAGCATGGCCATCACGATGGGCTGGATCAGCATTACGAGGCCTGCCTCGCGCGAGGAGAGGCCGAGCACCGACTGCAGGTAGATGGACATCAGGAAGCTGATGGCAAACGTCGCGCTGTAGTTGACCATGGCCGTGAGGTTTGACAGCGAGAACTCGCGGTTCTCCACGAAGATGTGGACAGGCAGGATGGGGTCTTTCGCCTTCATCTCGTGGCGGACGAAGGCGATGAGCAGCACGAGGCCGAGGACTAGTGCCAGCCAGCCCCAATCGAGCTCCGCGAGCTCTGAGAGCCCGAACATCGCGAGGATCATGGCCAGGCCGTAGAGCAGCGCGCCGCGCCCATCGACACCCTTGACCGCCTCTTCACGCCACTCCTGATGCAGGTAGAGCCCCGTCATGACGACACAGGCCAGGCAGGCCGCCGTGATGAAGACGAAGATGCTCTGCCAGCCCGCATAGTAGTTTAGGAGACCGCCGAGTACCGGGCCGCAGGCAAGGCCCACGTAGACCATCGAGACCATCCAGCCGAGCGCGCGCCCGCGCTGCTCAGGCGGGAAGCTCAGCGCGACAATCGACATGTTCGTCGCGTAGAGCATCGCCGCTGCCACGCCCTGCAGCGCACGCGCCGCGAGCAGGAAGCCCATGTCCGGCGTCACGATGCAGAGCGCTGACGACAGCGTGAAGAAGACCGTGCCCCAGAGGAAGACGCGCCGCTTGCCGAAGCGGTCGGCCAGCTTGCCCATCGGCAACAGGCAGACGATGGAAGCGAGCAGGAAGATCTCGAGCACCCAGCCGAGTTCGTTGGCCGAGGCGCCGTAATCCCGCCCGATGTCCGGCAGCGAGAGCGTCAGCGCACTGCTCGTGAACGGCGTCACGAAGGACGACATCATCATCGTGAGGAGGATCTTCGTGCGGTCCGTAAGTTGCGTAAGTATCATAGCATCACCTATTTTCAGAATTCGTGGATGTAACACGGCGTTCATTGTAGCAGAGCGTCCTGAGAATCACATTATGCCAGCAACGACAGGTATTTGCACGGCATAAGATAAGAAAATGTAATTTAATTTTCATAGATTCACCACGCATTTTTCAGCGAGCTCCCGTAAACTGGAAGTATCGAGATACCCAGTCAGAAAGAAGGGATCACCATGAAGAAGAACTTTTACCTGGACCTGCTGCTGTTCGTCAGCGGGCTCCTCTGCATCGTCACGGGCATCGTGCTCGACTTCCACCTCTTCGCCGGCTTCGGCAACGGCCGCGCCCTCAAGGGCATCATTACGAACATCCACACCTACAGCGGCTACATCATGATGATTGGCCTGCTCTTCCACATCATCTGGCATTGGAAGTGGGTCAAGGCTGTGGCCAAGAAAGAAATCGGTCAATAAAAAAACGCGATCCCAACGGATCGCGTTTTTTTCTTCAAAATTGCGCTGCTTCATTCGCCGCGGCGGCCGTGGTAGAGGCACCAAGGCTCTTCGCTCATGTAGTCACCGCCGTGGTAGTAGGCTGCGCGCGCGCGGCAGCCGCCGCAGGCGCCCTTGTAGTTGCAAGAGCCGCAGCCGCCGCTGTAGTCGAGCGTGCGGAGCTTCTGCAGCACTTCGTTCTTGGCCCAGATCTCGTCGAACGGCGTCTCGCGCACGTCGCCGAGCTCCATGTTGAGGTAGGCACACGGCTGCACCTTGCCGCGCGGGCTGATGATGCAGTACGAGAGGCCGGCGAGGCAGCCGCGGTGGAAGCGCGTCTTGTAGCCGAGCTGGTCGGCGATGCGCAGGAACTGCGGCGCGCACGTCGGCTTGAGCTCGATGTCGACTTCCTGCTGCTTCTTCATGATGCGCGTGAGCACATCCTCGTACTGCTCGGCGCGCAGCGATTCCTCCTCGATGGTCTTCGCGCGGCCCGTCGGCACGAGGAAGAAGAAGTGATGCGCCTTCGCGCCGATCTCGACGGCAAAGTCCGTCATAGCCTCGAGCTCACCCTGGTTCCAGTCCATGACCGTCGTGTGGATCTGGAACGGCAGGCCGACGGCTGCGCAGTTCTTCATGCCCTGCACGGCGCCTTCCCAGCCGCCCGGGAAACTGCGGAACTTGTCGTGCTTCTTCGGGTCGAGAGAGTCGAGGGAGATGCCCATCGCGCGCGCGCCGGCTTCCTTGAGCTTCTTCGCCATGTCGAGCGTGATCAGCGTGCCGTTCGTGCCGAAGACCGGGATCATGTGCAGGTCCGAAGCGTACTTGACGAGCTCGAGGATGTCCGGGCGCATCAGGGGCTCACCGCCCGAGAAGATCATGATCTTGAAGCCGGCCTTGGCGATCTCGGAGAGGAGCTTCTTGCCCTCTTCCGTATTGAGCTCCTCCTCTGCCCGGCAGCCGGCATCGCGGTAGCAGTGCGCACAGTACATGTTGCAGGCATTCGTCGTATTCCACGAGATGATCTTCATTTCTTCTCCTCCGTCAGTCCAATCTCTTCATCCGTCAGGTAGCAGCTCGGGTCCGACTCCCAGAAGTCGCCCGTGCGCGCCTCAGCGCGCGTACGGAAGTTGCCGTTGCAGTTGTCGAGCCACTTGCACTTCGCGCAGCGCCCCTTGAGGAGCGGCTTGCGGTCCTTGAGGCCCGCCATGATGGGGTTCGAGGTATCCTGCCAGATGTCGCCGAACTTGCGCTCGCGCACATTGCCGAACGTGTGATGCTGCGTGAACTGGTCCGGATGGACGTAGCCAAGAGGATCGACCTCGCCGAAGGCGATGCCAGAGCGGTTGCCGCCGTTCATCGAGATGTATTTCTTGATCTGCGCCGCCGTCTCGAGGTCGCCCGCCTCGAGCGCCTTGAGGTACATGTACGGGCCGTCGCAGTGGTTGTCGACCGTCAGGATCTCCTTCTTGAGACCGCGCTCCTCAAAGTCCTTCGTGCGGCGGATGATCGTGTCCATCGCGCGGCGCGACTCCTCCGGCGTGACGTCCTGGTCCATCATCTGCTCACCGCGGCCGGAATAGACGAGGTGGTAGAAGCAGACGCGGTTGATGTTCTCCGCCTCGATGAAGTCGAAGATGCGGTCGAGTTCCTGGATATTGTGGTGGTTGATCGTGAAGCGCAGGCCGACGCGCTGGCCGACGGCCACGCAGTTCTTGATGCCCTGCATGGCCTTCTCGTAGGCGCCGTCGACACCGCGGAACTTGTCGTTGACATCCTTGAGTCCGTCGAGCGAGATGCCGACATAGCCGACGCCGATGTCCTTGATGCGCTGGGCGACCTCGCGCGTGATCAGCGTGCCGTTCGTCGAGAGCGTCGGGCGCACGCCTTTCTCCTGCGCGTAAGCCGCGAGCTCGAAGAAATCCGGGCGGATCAGCGGCTCGCCGCCCGAGAACAGCAGCACCGGCACGTGGAAGTCCGCGAGATCATCGATGAACTTCTTGGCCTCTTCCGTCGTCAGCTCATCCTTGTATTTCTTGGCATCCGACTGCATGTAGCAGTGCATGCACTTGAGGTTGCAGGTCTTCGTCGAGTTCCAGACGACGACAGGGCCGACGCCCTCCGCCGCGCCATTGCGCATCGTGTGTGCATTCTTCGTGTAGCGCAGGCGGTCACCGAAGTAGTCCCGTGCGAATAAGAGTTTCGTTACACTGATCATAAAGCTTCTCCTAAAATCCGATAAACAACGTCATCTCACCATGCGGCATAGCGTCACTGCTTGCGTATCCCCGCGAGCAGCAGGCGCGTCTTGAGTGCCACATTCTCCTGAAAACCAATGGGGAGCTTGCTAAAAGCCGCTGCCTGATAGATTGAGTGGAACATCTCGGCGATGAGCTCTGCTGAGACATCATCGCGGATTTCCCCGGCGAGCTGCCCCTCGCGCAGGATGTCCTCAAAGATCGGCTTGAACCCCGGCGTCACCATGCCCTTGGGCATCTTGGCCTGCGGCTTGGCCGAATGCTCCGCAGCGGCGAGGAACAGTGGCAAGAGAAAGCGGTTCTCGTCGAGGAAGCGCGCCGTGATGCGGCTGCCCGCCTCTAGGAGTTCGTACGAGGGCCGCTTGGCCGCACGCATGCCCGCGAGCGCTTCATCGACTTCGTCCACGAGACGGCCGAGCAGGCACATGAGGATCTCTTCCTTCGACTCAAAGTAGTTGTAGAAGGTGCCGATGCCCAGGTCTGCGGCATTCATGATATCGGCCACAGAAGTCTCCTTGAAGCCCTTGCGCGAGAACTCGCGGACGGCGGCATCCAGGATTGCCTTGCGCGACAGCAGTTTCTTCCGCTCTCTGCGCCCCATTTTCTCTTCCATGTCCATCGCTCCAGTCCATAAGAATCCATTTCCTTTATCATTGACTCTTCTATTATAAAGGAAAACGCGCACTTTATAAAGAGAAAAATGAATAGAATTCATCTTTTTATATCCAGCCTCCCCTTCTCCAAGAATTTCGCCATGTTTCACTATGAAGGATTTTTTTCGAAAAAAGTGTTGACACAGGCAGCAAAGGGTGCTATTATAATATGCGTTGACAGCGATAAACGCCAACAAGAACATGACTCAGTAGCTCAGCTGGATTAGAGTATTTGACTACGAATCAAAGGGTCGGGGGTTCGAGTCCCTCCTGGGTCACCATTTGAAATCAGAAGCACTTGCTACAGCAAGTGCTTTTTTCGTATATCTGTACTATAATAAGAACATCATCGACAGAAAGGAACGATCACATGCTCTACATCATCACGAAACTCGTCACGGAAGGCCAGCAGAAGGCCTTCTCCATCATCGGTGCTTCCGAGGACAAGAAGCGTGCCGCTGCCATCGCCGCAGACGTCTACAAGGACTACAACAAGAACGCTTCCTTCCAGAACATCGAGATGATCACGGAGTGGCTGGCCACGCGCCAGAACTACTCCTTCCGCAAGGACAAGGACCACCGCCTGCAGCTTGCCATCACGGCGCTTGAAGGCGAAGTGCAGCCGGAGGAAAAGCAGCTCGTCTTCAGCGCCGCTGCCGAGGAAGAAGAGCTCATGCGCCGTGTGAGCCAGGCGCTCTTTGAGGGCAAGCACACGGCAGAGCGCGGACAGAATGGCCAGACGCACTCCTGCCCGCTCGAATCGTGAAATCATGCGCACACAAAAAATCCGCTCTGCATTGAGCGGATTTTTCATTTGCGCATTTAGGCTTTGAGCACTGCGCCGTTGGAGGCGATGACGTCCTTGTACCAGTAGAACGACTTCTTGGGATAGCGCGCGAGCGTGCCCGTGCCGTCGTCGTTGCGGTCGACGTAGATGAAGCCATAGCGCTTGCTCATCTGCGCCGTCGAAGCCGAGACGAGATCGATGCAGCCCCAGGTCGTGTAGCCCATGACGGGCACGCCGTCCGCGATGGCCTCACCGACCTGCACGAGGTGATCGTTGAGGTAGGCGATGCGGTAATCGTCCTCGACCGTCTTGCCGCCTCTGCCGTCGTCGACGAGCACATCGCGCGCCCCGAGTCCATTCTCGACGATGAAGAGCGGCTTCTGCCAGCGGTCGTAGAAGCGGTTGAGCGTGTAGCGAAGCCCCTGCGGGTCGATCTGCCAGCCCCATTCACTCGTCTTGAGGTAGGGATTCTTCTTGCCGCCGAGCAGATTGCCGCCGCCCGCCTCTCCATCACGCCCCTCGCAGATGCTGACGTAATAGCTGAACGACACGAAGTCGACCGTATTCTCGCGCAGCAGCCGCTCTTCCTCCGGCGTCATCTTTATCGTGATGCCGTTCTCGCGGAAATAGCGCTTCATGTAGCCCGGATAGCGGCCGCGCACGTGCATGTCGCCGAAGAAATCGTTGAAGTGATCCGCCTGCATCACCGCGATCATGTCGTCAGGCGCAGGCGTCAGCGGATAGACCGGCATCGCGAGGACCATGCAGCCGACCTTGGCGTCCGGCATGATCTCGTGTGCGAGCTTCGTCGCAAGTGCCGAAGCGACGAGCTCATGATGGCAGGCCTGATAGAGGTCTGAGAGGCTCAGCTCTTCCCGCGGCGTCATGATGCCGCCCGAGAGCAGCGGCTGGTGCAGGACGGAGTTGATCTCATTGAAGGTCAGCCAGTACTTGACCTTGTCCTTGTAACGCGCAAAGATCGTGCGCACATAGCGCTCGTAGAAGCCGATGAGCTCGTGGCTGGCCCAGCCGTTGTAGGCCTTCGCGAGGTGCAGCGGCGTCTCGTAATGCGAGATCGTCACGAGCGGCTCGATGCCGTACTTGTGGCACTCGTCGAAGAGGCGGTCGTAGAAAGCCAGCCCCTTCTCGTTCGGCTCCGCATCGTCGCCGTTCGGGTAGATGCGGCTCCAGGCGATCGAGGTGCGGAAGACCTTGAAGCCCATCTGTGCGAAGAGCTTGATATCTCCGGGATAGCGGTGGTAGAAGTCGATGGCCTCGAGCTTGAGGTTGTCGGGCGTCGGCTCCGCCGTCGGCCCCGAGAGGATGCCCTTCGGCATGACATCCTGTATGTCGAGCCCCTTGCCGTCCTCACGGTAAGCACCCTCGCACTGATTGGCGGCCACAGCGCCGCCCCAAAGGAAATCGTTCGGGAAATTCATCAGTAAGCCTCCTTGAATAGCTGTTTTGCCCCTATCGTACCATCTTTCCCCACAGGCGGCAAGAAGACATGAAAAAAGCGCCGCTTACGCGACGCTATGCATTCAAGGTGGTGGGCAGGGATGGATTCGAACCATCGTAATCCGAAGATGACAGATTTACAGTCTGTTCCCTTTAACCACTCGGGCACCTACCCATTTCTCAACAAGTGCGTCAAGAACAAGTATTATTATAGCGGCTCCCCACGCACTTGTCAACACTTATTTCATTTTTTATTTCTTGCGCATCCAGACCGGGATATCGATGAAGCTGTCCGTGCCGACCGTGCTGCCGATGGACGGATCCGGAGCCTGGGTGTTCTGGGCAGGGGCCTGCTGCGGCTGTGCCTGAGGCTGGGCCTGCTGTGCCTTGGTGTCAGGAATACCGACAGTCTCCTCCGGCGCGTCAAAGCCCGTGGCGATAACCGTCACGCGTACCGTGTCGCCCATCGAATCGTCGATGGACGCACCCCAGATGATGTTTGCTTGCGAATCGGCAGCCTTCTCGATGGCCTCCGATGCCTCGGTGACCTCGAACATGCTGAGGTTCTCCTCCGCACCCGTCACATTAAGCAGGACGCCGCGTGCGCCGTCGATACTCGTCTCGAGCAGCGGCGAAGCGATGGCGGCCTTGGCGGCCTCGACGGCCGCATTCTCGCCCGAAGCCTCGCCAATGCCCATGAGAGCAGACCCCGCATTGCTCATGATGCTCTTGACATCGGCAAAGTCGAGGTTGATGAGGCCCGGCAGGGCGATGAGGTCCGAGATACCTTTGACGCCCTGACGCAGGACATCATCGGCAATGCTGAACGCCTGCGTGATCGGCGTCTTCTTGTCGACGACCTGCATGAGGCGGTCGTTCGGGATCGTGATGATCGTGTCCACGTGCTTCTTGAGGTTCTCGATGCCGAGCTCCGCATTGCGGCGGCGCTTCATTCCCTCGAACGAGAACGGGCGCGTCACGACGCCGACCGTCAGCGCGCCGATCTCACGCGCGCACTCTGCCACAACAGGGGCAGCACCAGTACCCGTGCCGCCGCCCATGCCGGCCGTCACGAAGACCATGTCCGCGCCGCGCAGCGTGTCGAGGATGTCGTCGCGGCTCTCCTCAGCGGCCTTCTGGCCGATCTCAGGCTGTGCGCCGGCGCCGAGACCGCGCGTGAGCTTCTCACCGATCTGCATGCGCTTCGGTGCCAGGGATTTGAGCAGTGCCTGTGCATCCGTATTGACTGCAATGAACTCCACGCCCTGCAGTCCAAGATTGATCATACGGTTGACGGCGTTGCTGCCGCCGCCACCTACACCGATTACTTTAATTTTGGCTAATTGATCGAGCCCGTTATCGTCCAGTTCAAACACTGCCCTAACCCCCATCATCTATAATACGATACTATATCCTGTCTATTTTCCGGCATCTCCGAGATGTCTATTTCATTTAGCAATAAGATACCTCTATCAGTTTACCATCATTTTATACTGAATTCCATAGGCAAAGTGAAAAATTTATGCAGAGCGCAACGTTAGGACTTCCCATCCGCCTTATCCAAGTCCGGATTGAAATCCTTGAGCTTGATGAAAGGCGCTTCGTAGCTGAAGTCGACGTAGTCGATGGTGTGGCGGCTCGTCTTGAGCGACTTGACGAAGTCGGCCGTCAGCACAGCCTTCTCGTCGAGCCGGTCGAGCTTGCCGAGGCGGATCTGGACGGAGCTGTTCGCGTAGGCGACAACGGCCTCTGGATTGGCGATGTTGACCTCTGAGATCTGGTTGAGCGCCTCCGCGTCGATCTGGTTGAGGAAGTAGAGGACCTTCTTGACATTCTCGTCCGTGACCTCGTCGCCGAGGTAAAGCCCCTTGACCTCCATGCCTGTGATCAGTGGGATGGGCACGCTGTGCAGCGCGCGGTAGGCCGCGATGATCGTGCCGCTGCGGTCGAGGTCCAGGTAGCCGTAGTCACAGGCAACCGTCGCGACCGGCGTACGCTCGACGACCTCGATCTCAAGGCGGTCCGGCAGGCGGCGCCGCACGACAGCCGACTCGATGCGCAGGTCGTGCATGAGGTTCTGCGCCACGGCATCGGTCTGCAGCTGGAAGAGCGGCTCGCCCGTGTGGATGCGGCCGATCTCACAGATCTGCTCTTTTGTCAGGTAGCTCGTGCCGCTGACCTCCACGCGCTGCAGCGTGAAGATTGGCGTGTAGACGACGATGGCCATGACGAGACCGCAGGCCGCCAGGAACAGGAGTCCCTTGAAAAGCCGCCTGCCGCTGCGATGTTTTTTCTGCTCTTGCTCCTTCAATATCGTTCCCCCTATAGAAAAGCGCCGGACAATTCGAGGTCCGGCGCAGCAGATCACATAGAATGCGTGAGCTTATTTCTGGAAGCCAGCCATCTCGAGGATGCGCTCGCAGAGCTCTGGGAACTCCACGCCCATCGCGCGGCCAGCATCCGGCACGAGCGAGAGCTCCGTCATGCCCGGCACCGAGTTGACCTCGATGACGTACGGCGTGCCGTCCTCGCTGAGCATCATATCGACGCGGGCAACCCCCTTGCAGCCGCAGGCCGTAAACGTCTTGATGGCGAGGTCCTGGATCTCCTTCGTCTTCTCCGCAGAGACGCGAGCCGGGATGATGTGCGTCGAAGCACCCTTCGTGTACTTGCTCTCGTAGTCATAGCGGCCCGAAGTCGTCGTGATCTCGATGATTGGGAACGCCTCTTTCTTCTCCTCATTGCCCCAGACGGCGACCGTGAGCTCCTTGCCGCGGATGAATTCCTCGACGAGGACCTCATCGTTGTAGGAGAAGGCTTCCTTGAGCGCATCCTCGAGGGCATCCTTCGTCTCGACGATGTAGACGCCGATGCTCGAGCCCTGCGAAGCGGCCTTAACGACGACCGGCAGCGAGAAGCCCTGCTCGATCTCCGCGGCGAGGTCGCGCTTCATCTCATAGCGGTAGTACGTGTGCGAGCGCGGCGTCGAGATGCCCTCTGCGACGAAGACGCGCTTCGAAGCCGCCTTGTCCATCGTGACGGCAGCAGCCAGGACGCCCGAGCCCGTGTACGGGATGCCGAGCATGTCGAGCGTGCCCTGCAGGACGCCGTCCTCGCCGAACTTGCCGTGCAGCGCGTTGAATACGATCGCGCAGCCGCTCTTCTTGATGTCCTCCGCAAACGTCGGCGGATTGAGCTCCATACCCTCTGCGTTGTAGCCCTTCGACTGCAGTGCCTTGAGGATGGCCGAGCCCGTCTGGCGCGAGATCTCTGCTTCCGTGGACGGACCACCCATGACGACGACGATCTTATCCTGATTCATGATGAAAATTTCTCCTTTACCCTCTTATCGTATCTCTTACCGGCAGTATGCGCAGCGCATGTTTCACTTTGCCTGCAACAGCGCGACGAGCTCTTCGCCCGTCTTGTAGATGTCACCGGCGCCCATCGTGATGACGAGGTCGCCCGGCTGCACGAAATCCTTGAGATAGGCGGCGAGCTTCTCGCGCGCCGGCTCGTAGACGACATGCTGACCCGACTGGCGCTTGACTTCGTCGACAATCGTCTGGCCGCTGATGCCCGGGATTGGCGCCTCGCCCGCTGCGTAGACGTCCGTGAGCACGAGCACGTCAGCCGAGACGAAAGCCTTGCCGAACTCCTCGTGCAAGAGCTGCGTGCGCGAGTAGCGGTGCGGCTGGAAGACGCAGATCAGGCGCTTCGGGTTCGTCTCCTTGGCGGCCTTGAGCGTCGCCGCAATCTCCGTCGGATGATGCGCGTAGTCGTCGACGATCCAGACGCCATTCACGCGGCCCTTCGTCTGGAAGCGGCGTTTTGCACCGTGGAATGCCGCGAGGCCCGCTGCCATCTTCTCGAAGCTCACGCCGATTGAGAGGCCTGTGACGATGCAGGCCATCGCGTCGAGGACATTGTGGCGGCCCGGGATGTTGAGGTCGACGTGGCCGAGCTCTTCTTCACCGTGGAAGACGTCGAACGAGATGCCCGTGCCGCTGTGCGTGATGTTCTTCGCGCGATAATCGGCCTCATGGTCGATGGCATACGTGATGTACTTGCGGTCAAGGTTCTTGGCCATGTTACGCAGGTTCTCGTTGTCGAAGCAGATGACGGCGTAGCCTGTCTCCTTGTCGACGTTCTGAATGAACTGCGTGAACGCCTTGATGATGTTCTCCATCGTGCCGTAGTGATCCATGTGGTCGTCTTCGACATTCGTCACGACGGCGATGTGCGGGTGGAGCTTGAGGAAGGAACCGTCGCTCTCATCGGCCTCCGACACGAGGTAGTCGCTCGTGCCGAGCTCTGCATTCGTGCCGAGGTCGGGGACCTCGCCGCCGACGACGACCGACGGCGAGACGCCGGCATGCGTCAGGGCGACGCCGAGCATCGAAGTCGTCGTCGTCTTGCCGTGCGCGCCGGCGACCGCGATGCCCTTGTACTCATTGACGAGTGCCGCATTGATATCCGAGCGATGCAGCTTCGTGATGCCGAGGTCCCTGGCCGCCAGGACTTCCGGATTGTCGAACGGGATGGCAGTCGAGACGACGATGGCATCCACGCCGCGGACGTTCTCCGCCTTCTGGCCGCCCAGCGTGATCCTTGCGCCCATCTGGCGTAACTTCTCGATGATGCCAGAATCCTCGCGGTCCGAACCCGACACCTCATAGCCGAGTTCCACCATCATCTTGGCCAGCGGGCTCATGCCGGCGCCACCGATACCTACGAAATGAATCTTCTTGATGCCTTTCAGCTCTTTGAGCTCTTTATGCACTCCAATCACCTTTTCCCTTTTACCCATTACCCTGTGATTCACTCTCTATGCACTTGTATTTCGTTCTCTATCTTTGTCTGGCTTTATTTCTTGGCAATCGCGAGGACGAGGTCCGCGATATCGCTGGCAGCCTGTGGACGCCCCATCGCGCGGCTGGCCTTTGCCATCGCCCGCAGCTTGTCCGGCTCGCTCAAGAGCTCTGTGAGCACGGAGCTCAGGCGTTCCGGCGTCAGATCACGGTCGAGGATCATGCGCGCCGCACCGGCTTCCTCGAGGGCGCGCGCATTGTGCTCCTGATGGTTCTCCGCCGCATACGGATACGGGATCAGGATGGCGGGGATGCCGCGTGCCGTGAGCTCCGCAAGGCCCGTCGCACCAGCGCGGAAAATCGCGAGGTCCGCCACCGCCATCGCCTGCGGCATGTTGTAGAGGTACGGCTTGACGAGAAGCTGCGGGCACGATGCGAGGTCGACGCCCGCCTGCTTGAGGCCGTCCAGCACGCCCTGATAGCCGCGCTTGCCCGTCACGTGCAGGAACTGCACCTCAGGATGCGGCGCTGCATTCTTGAGCACGCCGATCATCGCGAGGTTAATGGCGCGCGCACCACGGCTGCCGCCCGAGATGAGCACCGTCAGCTTCTTCGGGTCGAGTCCGAAGGCCGCTGCCCCCTGCTCGCGCTGTGCCGAGAGCACCTCGCTGCGGATCGGGTTGCCCGTGAAGACGACCTTGTCCGCCGGGAAGTGCTTCATGGCCTCCTCCGTGCCCGCCGCAATCTTCGTCACGAACTTCGAGAGGATCTTGTTGGTGATGCCCGGCACGACGTTCTGCTCCTGGATGAGCGTCGGGATGTGCATGAGGCTGGCCGCGAGCAGGATGGGCCCGCAGACATAGCCGCCCGTGCCGATGACGACGTCCGGCTTGAAGCGGTGGACGATGCGCGTGGCCTTGGCCACGCCGACCATCGCGCGCCCCGCGCGCAGGATGTTGTCGGCCGTCAGATGGCGCTCAAAGCCCTGGATGTCGACCGTCGTAAAAGGCAGCCCTTCCTTCGGGATGATGTCGGCCTCGAGGCCCCGCTTCGTGCCGACGTAGAGGAATTTCGCGTCAGGGACCTTCTGCTGGATGGTCCGGATGATGGTGATGGCCGGGTAGATATGGCCGCCCGTGCCGCCGCCTGAAACAATGATATTCAAGGTAAATCCTCCCGCTCAGCGTCACTTCTGCTGTTCTAATTCATGTACGAGGTGCTTGAAGTCGCGGCCGCGCTCCGCCATGTTGTGGTACATGTCGAAGCTCGCGCAGGCCGGCGAGAGCAGCACGACGGCCGGCTCCTTGGCCAGCGCATGCGCAATCTCGACCGCCTTGCGCATCGAGTAGCCCGCTGCGTAGATCTGGTCCTCGGGGAAGCCATTGTCAACAGCCGCCCCGTAGAAGCGGGCCGCCGCGCGGCCGATGAGGATCAGCGAATCGACGCGCTCGCAGACGAGCTTCATGAAATCCGTGAGGTCCGTCATCTTGTCGTCGCCGCCCGCGAGCAGGATGATGTGGCCGTCGAACGTCTCGAGTGCCTTGATGGCCGAGTCCGTGTTCGTCGCCTTTGAGTCGTTGTAGTACGGCACGCCGTCGATCGTCGTCACGTACTCGATGCGGTGCTCGACGCCGCGGAACGATTTAAGCACCGGGACCATCAGCGCGGGCTCGCAGCCGGCGAAGAAGGCCTCTGCGATGGCCGCGAGGGCGTTCTCGACGTTGTGAGGCCCCTTGATGCCGAGCTCATCCGTATGGCAGAGCTCGTATTCCTGCCCCTGCCAGCGGATGACGATGAGGCCGTCGCGCACACTGCCGCGCACGAAGACGCCCTCTTCGAGCTCCTCGCGGCGGCTGAAGTAGCAGACCTGCGCCGCCGTACGCGCCTTCATGCCGCGCGTCTTCTCGTCGTCGTAATTGAGGACGAGGTAGTCGTCCTCCGTCTCCTCGCGGAAGAGACGCTCCTTCATGGCCTGGTAGACCTCCATCGAGCCGTGGCGCACGATGTGGTCCGGCGTCACATTGAGCACGGCCGCGACATGCGGGTGGAAGTGCTCCGTCGCCTCCATCTGGTAGCTCGAGATCTCCGCCGCGATGCAGCCGCCCTTGCCGATGCGCAGGGCCTCCTCCGACAGCGGCACGCCGATGTTGCCGCCGACGCCGACCTTGTCGTAATGCGTCTCGAGCAGCAGGCCGAGGAGCGTCGTCGTCGTCGTCTTGCCATTCGTGCCCGTCACCGCACAGATCGGCGACTCCGCGATGTCATAGGCGAGCTCCACCTCGCTCATGACACGGATGCCCTTTTTATAAGCGGCCTGGATCAGCGGGATGCGCACCGGCACGGCCGGCGAGACGATGACCGTATCCACGCCTTCGAGCAGGCTCTCCTGCTGCGGGCCGAAGGCAAGCGCGATGCCGAGCTCGCGCAGCTTCGCGAAGTCGTCGCCGAGCTTCGTGAGTTCTTCCTCGGTCTTTGCGTCGCTCAGCGTGACCGATGCGCCGAAGCGGCGGGCAAGCTTTGCCGCCGCAAAGCCGCTGATGCCCGCGCCGATGACGAGCACGTTCTTCTGGTTCCAATCCAACTCCATGACAAGTCCCCCCGGATATACAAGAAAATCTGATTTTCCGACTTTAATCCTAAAGTCGCTGTTACGGCATCATCAGCAGTCCGACGATGCTCGCGACGAGTCCGACCATCCAGAAGACAAAGACGACCTTCGTCTCCTTCCAGCCGCCGAGCTCGAAGTGATGGTGGATCGGGCTCATGCGGAAGACGCGCTTGCCCGTCGTCTTGAACGAGATGACCTGGATGATGACGGAGAGCGCCTCACAGACAAAGACAAAGCCGATGACCGCAAGCAGGATCTCCGTGTGCGTCAGGATACCGACCGCCGCGACAGCGCCGCCGAGTGCCAGCGAGCCCGTGTCGCCCATGAATACCTTGGCTGGATGCGCATTGAAGCGCAGGAAGGCCAGGCAGGCCATCATCATAGCCACGCTGAAGATGGCGAGGTCGTAGTGGCCCGTCATATAGCAGACGAGTGCATAGGCACCCGAAGCGATGGCCACCGTGCCCGAAGCCAGGCCGTCGAGGCCGTCCGTCAGGTTGACCGCGTTGCTCGTGCCGACGAGCACGAAGAGCACGAGGAAGTAGTAGCCGACGCCGATGTCGACATTGACATCCGCAATCGGGATCCAGATGATCGTGTCGATGCCGAGCACGCGCGTGCCGACGATCATCGTCACGATGGCGATGAGGATCTGGCCGAGCATCTTCTGCTTCGCCTTGAGGCCGAGGTTGCGCTTCTTGACGACCTTGATGTAGTCATCGAGGAAGCCCAACACGAAGTGGCCGAGCGTGATGAAGAGGGCCAGCAGCACAGCCGGCGTCAACGGCGCCGCCGCCACCGTCGCGACCACGATGGCCAGGATGATCATGATGCCGCCCATCGTCGGCGTGCCGCTCTTGGCCTGATGGCTCTTCGGCCCTTCCTCACGGATGCTCTGTCCGAATTTAAGCTTGTGCAGCTCCGGGATCAGTAACGGCCCGATGCAGAGCACAAGGCCGGCGGCAAAAATCGCCGCAAGAAGTATCTTATCCAAAATCTAACGTCTCCACTCTCTTTATGATTTCCCGCCTCAAGCAAACGCTCAGAGCAGGTCGATGATCTTTTCCATCTGCATGCCGCGCGAGCCCTTGAAGAGGATTGTGTCGCCCGGCTCGAGGATCTTGTGCAGGTAGTCGGCCGCCGCCTCGTGCGAATCCGCACGGAAGACCTGTGGCACGCCGCCCTCCTCCGCGCCGTCTGCGATGAACGCGCCCATCTGGCCGCGCGTGACGACAGCAGCAAAGCCGTGCTCCGCAAGCTCATGGCCGACCTCGCGATGCGCCTCTTCCGAGACACTGCCGAGCTCGAGCATGTCGCCCATGACCGCGATCTTGCGTCCCTTTGTGAGCTCCGAAAGCGTCTCGATGGCCGCCTTCATCGACATCGGGCTTGCATTGTAGGCGTCGTTGATGACGTGGTACGTCTTGACGTCCTGTACCTCGAAGCGCATCTTCGTCGCCTTGAGGTTGCGCAGGCCAGAGGCTGCCTCTGCAGGCGTCAGGCCGAGCGCAAAGCCGGCCGCGATGGCCGCGAGGGCGTTGTAGACATTGTGGCGGCCGACCATCGCGAACGTGAACGTCTGCTCGCGGCCCTTCCACTCGATCTTGAAGCGCGTCTCATGGCCGTCGATCGTCTCGATGGTCTCTTCCTTGGCGCGCACATCGGCCTCCTTCTCGATGCCGAACGTCAGGACGCGGACACCTTCCTTCGCCTGCGAGCGCATGGCCGCGACGTACGGGTTGTCCGCATTGAGGACGACCGTGCCGCCCGCGGGGATGGCCTCGACCATCTCCGACTTGGCCTTCGCGATGTTCTCGATGGAACCGAGGAGCTCCATGTGCGTCTCGCCGACATTCGTCACGATGCCGACCGTCGGCGCCGCAATCGGGGCCATCGCCTCGATCTGGTGCAGGCCGCGCATGCCGATCTCAACGACCGCAGCCGTATGCTCCTTGCGAAGCCCCAAGAGCGTCAGCGGCAGGCCAATCTCGTTGTTGTAGTTGGCCTGCGTCTTGAGGACCGGGCCGCGCGCCGAGAGCACTGCAGCCGTGAGGTCCTTCGTCGTCGTCTTGCCGTTCGAGCCCGTGATGGCGACGACCGGCAGCGAGAAGCGCATGCGCCAAGCGTGCGCGAGCTGCTGGTAGGCCGTCAGCGTATCTTCGGCAATCAGCACCGTCGTCTTGAGGCCGGCCAGCTGCTCCTTCGGGCAGCTCGTGCTGACCATGACGCCGTTTGCGCCCTTCTCGACCGCATCGCGCACGAAATCCTCGCCGTTGAAGCGCTCGCCCTTGAAGGCGAGGAACAGGATTCCCGGCGTGATCTTGCGCGTATCCGTCACGATATCCGTGAACTCTTCATGCTCCATCTTGTAGAGCTGTGCCCCCGTCGCTTCGCGGACCTCATCAAGCGTAAATGCTGGCATCGGAATACTCCCTTCTGCACTATCGCAACTGTTGCAATTCGTCAATTCTTCTTGGCCAGCTTGGCAGCGACAGCTGCGCGGGCCTCTTCCTTATCGTCAAAGTGGATTGTCTTATCCTTGAGAATCTGGTAGTTCTCGTGACCCTTGCCGAGGATGACGACGATATCGTCCTTCTCCGCCATCTCGATGGCGCGGTAGATGGCATGGCGGCGGTCCACGATGAGCTCGTGGTGTTTCGTGCCGATGGCCTCATCGACACCCTCTTCGACCTGCGAGAGGATGAACTCTGGGTCCTCCGTGCGCGGGTTGTCCGACGTCGCGATGACGACATCCGCAAGCTCCGCCGCGAGGCGGCCCATGATCGGGCGCTTCGTGCGGTCGCGGTCGCCGCCGCAGCCGAAGACCGCGATGATGCGCTTCTTCGCGATCTTGCGCGCCGTCTTGAGGACGTTCTCAACGCCGTCCGGCGTGTGCGCATAGTCGACGATGATCGAGAAGTCCTGACCCGCCTTGACGAGCTCGAAGCGGCCCGGCACCGCCGTGAAGGCCTCGAGTGCCTCCTTGATGACCGCCGCGTCGATGTGCTCCGCCAGAGCCGCGCCGACCGCGCTCATGACATTGTAGACATTGAAGATGCCCGTGATGTGGAGCTTCAGGGCCATCTCACCGAAGCTCTCATGATGCAGCACGAACTCCGCGCCGTTTGCGTGGACGAGGATGTCCGTCGCGCGTAGGTCGGCTTCCTTCTCGATGGCGTACGTCAGGTGCTGGCACTTCGCGTGCGCGAGCATCGTCGCGCCGGCCGCATCGTCGATGTTGACGACAGCCGTCTTGCCCTGCTTGCAGCCCTGCTCCGACACATGGTCGAAGAGCTTCGCCTTCGCAAGCATGTAGTTCTCGAGCGTCTTGTGGTAGTCGAGGTGGTCCTGCGTGAGGTTCGTGAAGACAGCCGTGTCGAACTCGATGCCCGCCACGCGGTTCTGGTCGAGCGCGTGCGACGAGACCTCCATGACGACGTAGTCCATGCCCTTGTCGCGCATCATCGCGAGCGTGTGCTGGAGCTCGACGACATCCGGCGTCGTATTGTGGATGGGCAGCACCTCATCCTCGATCATGATCTGGATCGTGCCAATAAGGCCAACCTTGTAGCCAGCCTTGCGCAGGATGGCGCGCGTGATATAGCTCGTCGTCGTCTTGCCGTTCGTGCCCGTGATGCCCACGACACGCATCTTGCGCGCCGGATAATCATGGAAGTACGGCACAATCGTGTCGAGCGCCGGCTGCAGCTCCTTGACGCGCAGCACCGCGATGCCCTCCGGCACCTCGACATCCTCGCGCGTCGTCACGATAGCGCTTGCGCCCGCCGCGACTGCCTGCGGGATGAACTTGTGGCCGTCGACATGGACGCCCGGGATGCAGACGAAGAGCGTGCCCTTCTGCACCTTGCGCGAATCATGCTCAATGCCCGTGATGACCGTATCGCGATTCCCGATGACGACAGCATCCGTCAAGAGATCTGCCAGCTGATCGATAGTTTTCATGTTATTATTTCCTCCCCAAGGCTCCGCCTGCAGTCCCATGCCGCCGCGGGCCGTTACCTATTATAACGCAAGTGTTCAGATTTTGCACAAGCAAAATATTCCAATCAGCATTTCAACGAGGCACTGGATACGCCTAGCATATATCCAGAGATGTTCCCCCCCCACTTACGGAAGATGAGGACATCTTCTGCCTCGTTCTAAACCGTATCCATGCGTCCTGCAAACACAAAAGAAGCTGCTCATTGTCTTTGCAGCCTCTTGTCATCTTATTTACTTTCATGCGCGAAATACGTCTTCTTCGGGACCTGCATGCCGAGCTGGCTCTCCGCGATTGACTTGATGCGTTCCGGGTTCTTGAGCTTCGCAATCTCCACATTGAGACGCTCGTTCTCCTGCTCGATGCGGGTGGCCTCGCTCTGCGTCTCCACGAGCGTGTAGCCGCGGCTCGCACTGATGCCGCTGCCGATCGTCACGAGCATCGCGAGCAGCGCCGTGACGAAGAAGAGCACCTGGAAATGAGAGCGCAGCGACGTGTTGAGCACGTGATGCACGAACTCGCGCCGGTCCGAACGCTTGCCCTCGCGCTCTACCTGCTCAGCAGACTCTTCCTGATACGGTTCCTCTGGTTTTTCCTGTCTTGCCAGCATCAGCGCTCCCCCTTTCTCGTCTCTTCCTGATTATTATCGGTAGCCAACTTCTCCGCGATGCGCAGCTTCGCGCTCTTCGAGCGCGAGTTGTGCGCGAGCTCATCCGCCGTCGCCTGCTTCGGCTTGCCGAGCAAGCGGATCTCCGGCTTGTGGTGGCAGACACAGACCGGCAGCTCCGGCGGGCAGATGCAGCCGCGCGCCATCTCCTTGAGCGTCTGCTTCGCGATGCGGTCCTCCAGCGAGTGGAAGGTGATGATCGCGATGCGGCCGCCCGGCTTCAGGTGATGCACCGCCGTACGGAATGCCTTCTCGAGGATACCGAGCTCGTCATTGACCTCGATGCGGATGGCCTGGAAGATGCGCTTCGCCGGATGGCCGTTCGCCGCCTGGCGCACCGCCTTCGGCACAGCCTTGCAGATGATGTCGACGAGCTCGCCCGTGCGCTCGATGGGCTTTTTCATGCGCTCCTTGACGATGAACTGCGCGATGCGGCGGCCCCAGCGCTCCTCGCCGTAGTCGTGGAAGATGCGGTCGAGCTCCTTCTCGCTGTACGTGTTGACGACATCGTACGCCGAGAACTTCGCCTCCGGGTCCATGCGCATATCGAGCGGCGCGTCGTGCATGTATGAGAAGCCGCGCTCCGCCGTGTCAATCTGATGCGACGAGACGCCGAGGTCAAAGACGACACCGTCGACAAGCGGTGCACCCTGCGCCTCAAGGATCTCCTCGAGATGCGAGAAATTGCTGTGCACGATGTCCACGCGGCACTTGACGTCCTTGAGGCGTTCCTTCGCCGCCTCGATGGCCTCCTCATCCTGGTCGATGCCGATGATGCGTCCTTCCGGTGAGAGCAGTTCCGCGATGCGGTGGGAGTGGCCAGCGCCGCCCAAGGTACAGTCGACATAGATCCCTTCTTTATTTGTCACGAGACCCTTGACTGTCTCCTCCAGCATGACGCTGATATGATGAAACTCCACGTTTCCTGCCCCCATCTGTCTTCATTTCTTGCTTCATATCTTGCTTCTCTTGCTTCAAATGCCGAGCTCTGCCAGCGACGCCGCAATGGCCGTCACGTCCGGCTCGACTTCTTCGTTGTAGCGGCTCCACTGGTCCTTGCTCCAGACCTCGATGCGGTTGTCCGCGCCCGTCAGCACGACCGACTGGCGCAGCGTGATGTCCGCATACGCGCGCAGATTCGCCGGCACGAGGAAACGCCCCTGCTTATCGCACTCGAGCGTGCGCGCCCCCGAGAAGAAGAAGCGCACGATCGCGCGCGCCTCCGGCTTCGCGAGCGGCAGCGCTCGCAATTTTGCCGCGAGCTCCTCCCAAGCCTGCTGGCCGTAGAGGAAGAGGCACTTGTCGAGCCCTTTCGTGATGACAAAGGAAACGCCGAGCTCCTGGCGGAAATCAGCCGGAAGGATGACGCGGCCTTTCGCGTCAATCGTATGGGCATACTCACCCATGAACATCCTTCTTCACCGCCTTTCCACCAATCAGACATTTTTCCCCACAATTCACCACTTTATCTATTCTTTTTTATAGCAGATAAATCCTGCTTTTGCAAGGGGAAATTCATTTTCTACCAAAAAAGGAAAGCCCTCCCCATCCCAAAGAGGATGGAAAAGGCTTTCCCAAAGGCATATCCTGACCTCAATCTTTACCGAAATGGATGTAGACACCGTCGAGGTCGGCCACCTCGAGGCCCATCTGCGTGAAGGCCACATGGAGCGCCTTCTCGAAGAGATCGTGGTTCTTCGTCTCGTCGCCGACGACGATGAGCTTCATCGCCGCATCATCGTCCGGCAGGATCGTGAAGCGCGAGCCATTGTACTTGAGCGTGAATTCGCCCGTGCCCTTGTCCGTCGTGAGCTCTGTGTCGAGCTCGCGATACTGCGTCGCAGGCTGGTTCGGCTCGGGCAGGACCTGAGCCGACGGCTCAATCTTGACTTCCGTCGTGCGCTTTGCGACATCATAGGTGCCGTAGCGGTGCGTCGTCTTGTCCTCCAATACCTTGAAGAACGGCACCGTCACCACGCGCTTGTCCTCCGGACGGTCGCCGCTGCGGTCGCCATCCCAGACCGTCTTATGGCCCGTCGTCTCCGTCGTATTCTCCGGCGTATTCGAGGACGGATTCGTCGGCTGTTCTGGCAGCGGCGTCACCGTGCCCGTACCAGGCGTCACCGGCGGATTGACCGGCGACTCGAAATCCGGCTTGTTCGGCATGCTGAGCGTGACATCGCCGTCGTAGTGGTAACGGTAATTGTCGTAGACATTTCCATCCGTGATGGTCTTGCCATCGATTGTCGTGATGACCCCGTAATGGCCATCCGTCAGCACCCCATCCGGACGATACGACGGCGTCACTGTCTCACCGTAGACCAGCTGTCCATTGATCGGGTCTGAGCTCGACGGATTGTTCGGGTTCGTGACTGTGTAGACAATATCCTTTCCCCTTTATTCGTACGCCAGAGGCATGGCGTCTTGCTCAGTGATTTACCTCACGTTTATTGCATAAAACAACAGGATATTTTTCTTTAGCATCGGATTAAATTTGCCGATTTATGAAAGAAAAATATCCTGTCTATGGAAAATAATTATTAATTTTGTATGCTTCGTGCAATCTTTTGTGCAGCTCAGTGCTTCGTCCAGCCAAAGCTCTCGAACTGCGGGGTGTAATGGATGCGCTCGACGAAGTCGCGGTTCGTCTTCTCTGTATGGAAGATTGGCACGCGCTCGAGGGCGTAGATGTTGCTCTTGCGGCTGACGCCGCCGTACTTGATCGTGAAGGCGGCCTTGTAGCCGGCCTCGCGCACGAGCTGGGCGATGTGGAGATTGTAGGCGCCCGTCGGATAGGCCATGTACTTGACCTCGTGGCCGAGCTCGGCTTCGGCCTTCTTCTTCGACTCGACGAGCTCGGCGCGCAGCTGGTCGTTCGTCAGGTCGGTCATCGACTTGTGGTCGACGGTGTGCGAGGCGACGGTCATGCCGTTCTTCTCCATCTCGCGGCACTCGTCCCAGGTCAGGTAGCCCTTGCGCGTGCCGAGGAAGCTCGTGACGACGAAGACCGTACCCTTGAGGCCATACTTCTTGAGGATTGGGTAGGCATTGTCGTAATTGTCCTGATAGCCATCGTCGAAGGTGATCAGCACGGGCTTATCGGGCAGCGTACCCGTGCCCTCGATGGCATCATAGAGCTCGTCGGGCGTGATGGCGTGGTAGCCATGTTCCTTGAGGTAGCGCATCTGCCAGTCGAAGTCGGCCGGCGCGACGGCGAGCGACAGGAATTCGTCGCTGACTTTGTGGTAGTTGAGCACGAGGATCTGTGGGCCATCTTCCGCCGTGTCGGGCTTTGGCTCTTGTACTGCTTCTTGCGTGCTATCGGTGCCCCCTGCCATCTCGGCCTCGTGCACCACCGGCCGCAGCAATGTCACCGCCGCCAGGCAGATCACCGCTGCCACCACTATAAGTCCCAGCAAACGCCATGAACGCTTCATCAAATCTTCCTCCTGCATGTGTTCCGTGATACTCGCATCTATCATAACACAAAATCTGGAAAAAAGCGGAAAAGTTTTTGGCTATCTAGTGCATTTCTCGAAAATGTGGTATAATCCTCTTGATGGAAATATACCCCATCCACGTATATGTGATGAAACTCACAACGATTTTATGTTACCCATAGGAGGTTTTTTCATTATGGCAATCACGAAAGACATGAGCATCCTCGAAGTCGTCCAGAAGTACCCGGACACGGTTGACGTATTCGTCAACGCTGGCATGGGCTGCCTCGGCTGCGCTGCCGCACACTTCGAGAACATCGAGCAGGGCGCGATGGCACACGGCATCGACGTCGACCAGCTCGTCAAGGACCTCAACACGGTCGTCGGCGCATAAGACAAGCCAATAAAAAAGAGCTGCACCAGATGGTGCAGCTTTTTTATTGCATTTTTTCAGGCTCAGAGGTCTTTGAGCAGTTCCTGGACCTTCTCGAGGTAGTCGGCGCGCATGAAGTTGTAGACTTCGCCGGTCTTGCGGACTTTGACTTCGATGATGTCCTCGTCGACGGCCTTCGGGCCAATCGTCACGCGGACCGGGTAGCCGATGAGGTCGCAGTCCTTGAACTTGACGCCGGCGCGCTCCTTGCGGTCGTCGAGAAGGACGTCGAGGCCGGCCTTGCGGCACTCGTCGTAGATGCCCTCGGCGTACGTCAGCTGCTCTTCCTTCTTGGCGTTGACGGCGACAACGACGACCTCGAACGGCGCGATGGCGCGCGGCCAGACGATGCCCTGGTCATCGTTGTTCTGCTCGATAGCGGCGGCCATCGTGCGGCCAACGCCGATGCCGTAGCAGCCCATGACGAGCGGCTGCTCTTTACCGTTCTCATCGAGGAAGGTCGCACCCATGGCCTTGCTGTACTTCGTGCCGAGCGTGAAGACCTGGCCGGCCTCGATGCCGCGCGTCATCTTGAGCGGTGCGCCGCAGTGCGGGCACGGGTCGCCCTCTTTGACCATGCGCAGGTCGGTGACGATGATGGCATCCTTGTCGAATTCGCGCTGCGGGTTGACGTTCTTGTAGTGGACGTCGACTTCATTGGCACCCGTGACGGCGTTGTGCATGTTCATGACGGTCGCATCGACGAGCACATGCGTGCCCTTCTTAATGCCGATGGGGCCCATGAAGCCCGGGCAGCCGCCAGCGGCGCGGATAGCCTCTTCGTCGGCCATCCGCAGGTCGAGTGCGCCCTCAATCTGGTTGATGACCTTGACCTCGTTGACGTCGTGGTCACCGCGGATGAAGGCGAGCACGAGCTCGTCCTTGTCCGTCTGGTAGGCGACGGCCTTGATCGTCTTGTCGGCCGGCACCTTGAGGAAGTCGCAGAGGGCTTCGATGGTGTTCGTACCCGGCGTGCTGACCTTCTCGAGCGGCAGCTCATCTTCAGCCGGAGCTTCAACTGGCTTGAGTTCAGCCTTCTCGTCGCTTGCAGCGTAGTCGCACTTCGTGCAGACGGCGATGTTCGACTCACCGGCGTCGGCGAGGACAGTGAACTCATGGGAATGGCCGCCGCCGATGGCGCCATTGTCGGCCTCGACCGGACGGAACTCGAGGCCCATGCGCGTGAAGATGTTCGTGTAGGCGTCGTACATCTTCTTGTAGGACTCGTTCATGCCCTCGACGTCCTTATCGAAGGAGTAGAGGTCCTTCATGATGAACTCGCGGCTGCGCATGAGGCCGAAGCGCGGACGGCGCTCATCGCGGAACTTGTCCTGGATCTGGTAGAGCATCAGCGGCAGCTGCTTATAGGAGCGGACTTCGTCGCGCACGAGCGCCGTGATCATCTCTTCATGCGTCGGTCCGAGGCAGAAGTCGCGGCCATGACGGTCCTTGATGCGCATCATCTCATCGCCATAAGCGCCCCAGCGGCCGCTCTCCTGCCAGTACTCGGCCGGCTGCAGGATCGGCATCATGATCTCCTGGCCGCCTGCGGCGTCCATCTCCTCGCGGATGATCTGCTCAATCTTGCGGATCGTGCGCCATGCGAGCGGCAGGAAGGTGTACATGCCACCGGCCGTCTTGCGGATCATGCCGGCGCGGTACATGAGCTGATGGCTGGCAATCTCCGCCTCAGCTGGCGTATTTCTAAGGGTTGGTGCATAAAGGTTACTTGCTCGCATGTTTGCGTTCCTCCAATATCTGGTCTATTTCCTGGAATAATTCGTTCACGAGGTCGGCCTCGGGCACTTTGCGGACAATCTCGCCCTTGCGGAAGATCAGTCCTTCGCCGTTGCCGCCGGCGATGCCGACGTCGGCGCCGCGCGCCTCGCCCGGGCCGTTGACGACACATCCCATAACGGCCACCTCGATGGGCTCCTCGATGTCCTTGAGCTTCTCCTCAACCTGTGCGGCGATGGCCGGCAGGTCGATGCTCGTGCGGCCGCAGGTCGGGCAGGCGACGAGCGTCGGACCGTACTCCTTGAGGCCGAGCGACTTCAAGATCTCATTGGCGACGCGGACCTCGACGACGGGGTCGCCCGTCAGCGAGATGCGGAAAGTGTCGCCGATGCCCTCGGCGAGCAGTGCGCCGATGCCGACGGCTGACTTGATGATGCCCGTGTTGACCGTGCCGGCCTCGGTGATGCCGAGGTGCAGCGGGTAGTCGACCGTCTGGCTCATGAGCCGGTAGGCCGCAATTGTCAGCGGTACATCGTGCGCCTTGAGGGAAATCTTCATGTCGTGGAAGTCGAGCGCCTCGAGGATGCGCACGTGCTCCATGGCTGACTCGACGAGGGCCTCCGGCGTGACGCCGCCGTACTTCTTGAGGATCTTCTTGTCGAGGGAGCCGGCGTTGACGCCGATGCGGATCGGGATGCCGGCCTCCTTGGCCGCCTTGACGACGGCCTTGACCTTCTCCTCGCCGCCGATGTTGCCCGGGTTGAGGCGCAGTGCGTGGATGCCCTGCTGGATGGCCTCGAGCGCGAGCTTGTAGTCAAAGTGGATGTCCGCGACGAGCGGCACCGTGACCTGGCGCAGGATGTTGCCGAGGTTCTTGGCAGCCTCCATGTCGGGCACGGCGAGACGCACGATGTCGCAGCCCGCGGCCTGCAGGGCGCGGATCTGGGCGACGGTCGCCTCGGTGTCCGTCGTCTTCGTATTCGTCATCGACTGCACAGAGATGGGCGCCCCGCCGCCAATGGCGACCTTGCCGATGTGGATCTGGCGCGTCGGACGGCGCTTCTTTAAATCGTACAAATCGTACACTTCCTTTCGAATCCTTTCGGACTGTCGGATGAGTCGGATGCGTTATCTGAACTGCTCAGCCGCCAAAGATGACGCGGACGATGTCGTTCTTCGTCGCGAGCAGCATCAAGAGGAGCAGCAGGATGATGCCGACGTTCTGCGTGTAGCGCAGAGCCGTTGGGCTCAGCGGCTTGCCGCGCACGGCCTCGACGCAGAGCGTCAGGAAGTGGCCGCCGTCGAGCGCCGGTATCGGGAAGAGGTTGACGATGCCGAGGTTGAGGCTCAGGAACGCCGCGAAGTTCAGCAGCGGCACGAAGCCCATCTGGGCGACCTCTCCCGCCATCTGCGCGACGCCGATGGGCCCTGCGAGCTCCGCGCCCGACAGCTCGAGGATGATCTTGTAGAGTGCGTCGACCATCATGTAGAGGATGGCCCCCGTCTTCTGCACGGCGAGCTGTGCCGACTCGACGAAGCCCGGGTAGCGCGTGTTGACCGAACCCATGACGCCGACCATCGCGCGCTGCGTGCTCGAGTCATACGTCGGCGTGACCGTCGCCGTGAATGTCTCGCCGCCGCGCTCGACCGTCAGATTGACGGGCTCACCCGCGCTGTCCTTGACGCCGCCCACAAAGTCGGACCACGTCGCAATCGGCGTGCCGTCGATGGCCAGCACGCGGTCGCCGTCCCTGAGGCCCGCCTCTGCCGCCGGCTTGCCCGCGAGCACCGTGCCGAGAACCGGCTCGGGACTCGGCGTGCTGACGCCGGCGAAGAAGAAGATGCCGAAGAACAGGAACAGCGGCAGGATGAAATTCATGATGGAGCCCGCGAGGATCACGATCATGCGCGAACTCACGGGTTTCTCGCAGTAGCCGCGGCTGCCCGCGTCGTTCTGCTCGGGGTCCATGCCGGCGATGTCGTTGAAGCCGCCGAGCGGGATCGCGCGGATGGAGTAAACCGTCTCGCCGCGCTGGAAGCTCACGAGCTTCGGGCCAAAGCCGATGGCGAACTCGTCGACGCGCATGCCCGTCATCTTCGCCGTGGCGAAGTGACCGAGCTCATGGACGAGGACGAGCAGGCCGAAGACGAATACGGCGGCTGCTATTGTCAATACCATTGCTTCACCATCCTATCGTTATTATCGATCTGATTCTTATCATATTGCTCACTTCTCAAGGAGCGAAGCGGCGTATGCGCGCGCCCAGGCGTCTTCCTCGAAGAGCTCTTCGAGCGTCGGCTCGAGGATGCACGCGCGCTTCATCATCGTCTGCTCGATGATGTCGTAGATGTCGAGGAAGTGGATGGCGCCCTTGAGGAAGGCGCCGACGGCGACCTCGTTGGCTGCATTGAAGATGCAGGGCATCGAGCCGCCCATCTTGCCTGCCTCGTAGGCGAAGCGCAGTCCCTTGAACGTGTCGGTGTCCGGCTTCTCGAAGGTCAGGTCCTTGAGTTTCCAGAAGTCGAGGCGCTCAAAGTCGGACGATTGGCGCGTCGGATACGTCAGGGCGTACTGGATCGGCAGCTTCATGTCAGGGCAGCCGAGCTGCGCGATGACGGAGCCGTCGCAGAACTGGACCATCGAGTGGATGATGCTCTGCGGGTGGACGACGACCTGGATCTGGTCATAGTCGACACCGTAGAGCCACTTCGCCTCGATGACCTCAAGGCCCTTGTTGACGAGCGAGGCCGAGTCGACCGTGATCTTCTGCCCCATATTCCACGTCGGATGCGCGAGGACCTGTGCCTTCGTCGCGCCGATGAGCGCCTCGCGCTTCTTGCCGCGGAACGGGCCGCCGGAGCAGGTCAAAAGGAGTTTCTCGATCGTCTCGCGCTTCTCGCCTTGCAGGCACTGGAAAAAGGCGCAGTGCTCGCTGTCGACGGGCAGGATGGAAACGCCCTGCTCCTTCGCGCGGCGCATGACGATCTCGCCGGCGACGACGAGCGTCTCCTTGTTGGCGAGCGCGATGTTCTTCTTGGCGTCGAGCGCCTTCATCGTCGGCTCGAGGCCGGCAAAGCCCATCATCGAGGTCACGACCGTGTCGACCGCAGGATAGGCCGCCGCATCAATGAACGCCTGACGGCCGCCGGCGAGCTGCGTCTTGCCCGTGTAGCGCGACTTGAGGCGCGCGTAGGCCGCCTCGTCGGAGAGCACGGCGAGCTCCGGCTCGAACTCGCGGATCTGCTGTTCGAGCAGTTCATCGCTCGAATTGGCAGCGAGCACGGAGATGTGGAAGAGCTCGCGGTGGCCGCGCACGACGTCGAGCGTCTGCGTGCCGATGGAGCCCGTGGAGCCTAATACGGCAATATTCTTCATTTCCTGCCCTCCCTTATTTCAGGCCGAGGCCCGAAATCAGCACAAAGTAGTAGACGAGCGGTGCCGTGAAGAGCACGCTGTCAAAGCGGTCCCAGACGCCGCCGTGACCCGGGATGATGTTGCCGGAGTCCTTGATGCCCGTGTAGCGCTTCGCGACGGACTCGACGAGGTCGCCGAGCGTCGCGAGGAGCGAGATGCAGAAGCCGAGACCGGCCATCTCAGCGACGGGCAGCGAGAAGAAGACACCGAGGCCGGCGACGGCTGCCGTCGTGCCGACGACGGAGCCGAGGAAGCCCTCGACCGTCTTGTTCGGGCTGATCGTCGGGCAGAGCTTATGGCTGCCGATGGCCGAGCCCACGAAGTAAGCAAAGGTGTCACTGGCCCAGGTGCCGATGAACATGACCCAGATCATCGCACAGCCGAAATCAAAGGAACCGAGCGAGGTCGCAAGCGTCGTCTCAGGGTAGAGGCCGCGCAGCATGACCATGTGCGCGAAGGGCAGGCCGAGGTAGAGGATGCCGGCGACCGAGGTGCAGGCATCGACAAAGGAGACGCGGCCGTGCAAGAGGACGCTCTCCAAGAGCACGATGAGCACGATGCCCGTCGTGACGGCCATCGACTCTTCGGCATTGCCGAGCCACGCGCAACCCCAGAGCAGGAAGAGCCCGAGGATGCCCGTCAGGAAGGTGAGATTGCTGCCCTTGCGGTGAAAGGCGCGCGCGTATTCAAACCAGGCCAGTATAGAGAGCACGAGAGCAAAGCCCGCGAACAGGGCCCCGCCCGTCTGGATGACAAAGGCAGCCAGCGCGATGCCGACCACTCCTGTGATGATTCTTGTAAGCAACGAAAACGCTCCTATCTACTATCTTATTTGTTGGTGAGACCACCGAAGCGGCGATCGCGTCCGGCGAAGTCGACCATCGCGTCGACGAAGCAGGCCGGCGTGAAGTCGGGCCAGTTGACATCTGTGAAGTAGAACTCCGCATAAGCTGACTGCCAGAGCAGGAAGTTCGAGAGGCGCTGGTCGCCGCTCGTGCGGATGACGAGGTCGACAGGCGGGTCGCCTGCCGTGTCGAGCTCTTGCTCGATGGCCTCTGCATCGATATCCTCGGGCGCGATCTTGCCCTCGGCTGCCTGGCGCGCGAGCGACTGGGCAGCGCGGATGAGCTCGTCCTGCCCGCCGTAATTGGCCGCGACATTGAAGCGGATGCCAGTGTTGTCCTTCATGAGCGCCTCCGCCTCGCGCATCTGGCGCTGCAGGCCCTCGGGCATGCCCTCCATGCGACCGATGAAGCGGATGCGCACATTGTAGTCGTTCATCTCCTCGAGCTCTTTGAGCAGGTACTCCGAAAAGAGCTTCATGAGGAACTCGACCTCCGGGCGCGGGCGCTTCCAGTTCTCCGTCGAGAATGCGTAGACCGTCAGAGCCTCGATGCGTAAGTCGATGGCCGTCTTGAGGACGTCCTTGAGCGTCTTGACGCCCGCCTTATGGCCCGCCGTGCGGATGAGCCCCTTGCCCTGCGCCCAGCGGCCGTTGCCGTCCATGATGACGGCGACGTGGCGCGGCAGGCGCTGCCAGTTGATTCTATCGTAGAGCGGATTCGCGCCAGCGGGCGCCTTTTCCGTGCGCTCCGAGTTGGAGCTTCCTCCGCCAAATATCTTTTTCCACATACTATATCCCCATCCTGAGATTCTTGCGTGCAGAATAACGAAAAGCCCCTCTCACATAGAGAAGAGGGGCCGCTCGTCATCCATCAGGGAGCTTCGATTGCGGATACCGGGCAGCCGGCAGCGCAAGCACCGCACTCAACGCACTTGTCTGCGTCGATTTCGTAATGCTCAGCCCCCTCGCTGATTGCCTCAACTGGGCACGTAGCAGCGCAGGAACCGCAGGAAATGCAGTCATCATTGATCTTATAAGCCATTCATCTCGCCTCCTTTCCGAATTCATTCTGCTTCCTCTGCTTTGCCGCAAGAGTCAGCATGATCGTGCCGTCCGCCTGCTCGCGCACGCGGACGACATAGAGACAGGTGTTGTCTGTCTTGAAAAAATCACGCGTTGGGCGTGTAATTTCCGTTTGCCATGAGCGGCCGGCCTCGCGAAGCAGCGCTTCAGCCTCGGCGAGGGACCGCGCCAGGATGTCAGGTGCCTTAGAGTCCATCGGAGCCATATCAGACTTCCATGACCTCTTTCTCCTTGACCTCTTTGGCTGCATCAGCGAGCTTGACGTACTTGTCAACGAGCTTCTGCATCGATTCCTGGCCGCGCTTCGATTCGTCCTCGGTGATCTCCTTGGCCTTCTCGAGCTTCTTGATGTCCTCGTTGCCGTCGCGGCGGATATTGCGCAGGGCGACCTTGGCCTCCTCCGTCTTCTTGTTGACCGTCTTGACGAGCTCCTGGCGGCGCTCCTGCGTCAGAGCCGGGATGGAGAGGCGAATGGCCGTGCCGTCCGAGTTCGGGCTGAGGCCGAGGTCCGACTTCATGATCGCGACTTCGATGTCGTGCAGGATGGATTTCTCCCACGGCTGAATCATGATCATGCGCGGCTCCGGCACCGTGACCTTCGCGATCTGGTTGACCGGCGTCGGTGCGCCGTAGTAGTTGACCATGACTTTATCGAGCAGGGACGGCGTAGCGCGACCTGCACGCAGCGAGGCAAACTCGTGCTTGAGGGCCTCGATGCTCTTCTTCATGCGTTCCTCATGGGACGCGAGAATGTCTTTTACCATTATTCCTCTCCTCCTACCGTCGTGCCGATCTCCTCGCCGAGTGCTGCACGGAAGATGTTCTCGTGATCATCGATGTTGAAGACGAGAAGCGGGATCTTGTTGTCCATGCAGAGGCTCGTGGCCGTCGTGTCCATGACGTGCAGGCCCTTGTTGAGGATCTCGATGTACGTCAGCGAATCAAACTTCTTCGCATTGGCATTCTTGTTCGGATCGCTGTCATAGATGCCATCCGTGCCCTTCTTAGCCATGAGGATGACATCGGCTTCGATCTCAGCAGCGCGCAGAGCAGCCGTCGTGTCCGTCGAGAAGTACGGATTGCCCGTGCCGGCGCCGAAGATGACGACGCGGCCTTTCTCCATGTGGCGGATGGCCTTGCGGCGGATGTACGGCTCTGCGACCTGGCGCATCTCGATGGCGGTCTGTACACGCGTGTCCACATCGAGCTTCTCGAGTGCATCCTGCAGGGCGAGTGCATTCATGACCGTAGCCATCATGCCCATGTAGTCCGCCGTTGCGCGGTCCATGCCCTTGGCCGAGCCAGCGAGCCCGCGCCAGATGTTGCCGCCACCGACGACGATGGCGACATCGACGCCGTGCTCGCGGATCTTCTTGATCTGCTTCGCGATGTCCTCGACGACAGTCGGATTGATGCCGAAGCCCTGATCGCCGGCAAGCGATTCACCACTAAGCTTCAGGACAATGCGTTTATATTTTGCTGGTTCCAAAATATTACCCTCCATCTAAATGTAAATGCCTAAATGTCACTGCATCTTTCTCTATTATAACCTCTAAAAAAAGAGAACACAATCCATTATGTGTTCTCTTTCCATTCCGTTTTTACGGTTTTTGCAAGCGATTACTTCATCTGAGCAGCGACTTCGGCAGCGAAGTTCTCCTGCTTCTTCTCGATGCCTTCGCCGAGCTGGTAGCGCGTGAATGCCGTTACCTTGACGTCGCCGAGGATGTCCTTGACCGTCTTGTCGGAATCCTTGACGAAGATCTGCTCATTGAGGCAGACTTCCTTGTAGAACTTGTTGATGCGGCCTTCGACCATGCGCTCAACGATCTTCTCCGGCTTGCCCTCTTCGAGAGCCTGCTTGCGGAGGACTTCCTTCTCGTGCTCGAGAGCTGCTGCATCGACACCGCTGCGGTCGATGGCTGCCGGAGCTGCTGCAGCAATCTGCATCGCAACGTCCTTGCCAAGCTCTTCGTCGCCGCCCGTCATGTCGACGAGGACACCGATCTTGCCGCCCATGTGGATGTAGCTGGCAACGCGGCCTTCCGTCTCATAGCGGACGAAACGGCGCAGGGAAATCTTCTCGCCGATCGTAGCCGTTGCTTCCGTTACGAGAGCAGCAACCGTCTTGCCGTCGATCTCGCTTGCGTTGAGGGCATCGAGGTCAGCCGGGTTCGTAGCAGCGATGTGTTTTGCAATCTTCTCTTCGAGGGAACGGAACTGCTCGTTGCCAGCAGCGAAGTCCGTCTCGCAGTTGACTTCGACGAGAACGCCGACTTTAGCATCGTCGCTGATGTAAGCTGCGACAGCACCCTCTGCAGCGATGCGGCCAGCCTTCTTCTCAGCCTTCGAGATGCCCTTCTCACGGAGCCAGTCGATTGCCTTTTCCTTGTCGCCGTCCGTAGCCGTCAGGGCCTTCTTGCAGTCCATCATGCCTGCGCCCGTCGTCTCGCGCAGCTCTTTTACCATTGCAGCCGTAATCTTTGCCATTGGTTCTTTCCTCCTAATAAAAGAGAGGGGTAAGGGATAACTCCCTTACCCCTCTCGGTCTTCTTATCGAATCTGGATTGCTTATTCAGCAGCCGGTGCTTCTGCAGCTTCTGCTTCGCTATCCTCACCCTGACGACCCTCGAGGACTGCATCAGCCATGCGGCCCGTGAGGAGCTTGACAGCGCGGATTGCGTCATCGTTGCCCGGGATGACATAGTCGATCTCGTCCGGATCGCAGTTCGTGTCGACGATAGCAACGATAGGGATGTTGAGCTTGCGAGCCTCTGCAACGGCGATGCGCTCCTTGCGCGGATCGACGATGAAGAGTGCGCCCGGCAGCTTGTTCATCTCTTTGATGCCGCCGAGGTACTGCTCGAGCTTCTCCATCTCATGACGGAGACCCTGGACCTCTTTCTTCGTGAGGACTTCGAACGTGCCATCTGCTTCCATAGCCTCGAGCTCTTTGAGACGAGCGATGCGCTTCTGGATCGTGCGGAAGTTCGTCATCATGCCGCCGAGCCAACGCTCGTTGACATAGAACTGGCCAGCACGCGTAGCTTCTTCTTTGATGGCTTCCTGAGCCTGCTTCTTCGTGCCGACGAAGAGGACGCTCTTGCCTTCCTCTGCAACGCTGCGAAGGAATGCATAAGCCTCGTCAACCTTCTTGACCGTCTTCTGAAGGTCGATGATGTAGATGCCGTTGCGCTCCGTGAAGATGTACTTTGCCATCTTCGGGTTCCAACGACGGGTCTGATGTCCGAAGTGGACACCTGCTTCAAGTAACTGTTTCATGGAAATAACTGCCATGTTGGTGCACCTCCTGTTTTTTTCTTCCGCGCCTTTCATTTCTCTGCACCACCCGTTTTTGGGCACAGGGCAGCGATCGAGACGCGTGCTATTTTTACACCGTTAGAAATTATATCATAAGAGCGCGGCCTTGACAATCACCCCGCGCGAAAAATTTTACGTCTGCCGCTTGCTCACTTTCTTCTTTATATATGGTAGATAAGAGGCAGGATCCAGTCAATGAATTGGATTCAAGTTACAATGATACAGAATCACAAGGGAGTATGTCCTTTCATGACATATGTATACCGTATACTTATACCATATGGGTGGACAGACGTACATGTTTTCTCTATAATTAGTTACTGTGATAAGGAATTGGCATTATATATCGTACAAATATGAAAATGCACGCCAATGAGAAACACCCAAGGAGTGATTTGCATGAACTTATCCATCAAGATTTTTATTTCGCTCGTGCTGGCCGTCATCGTCGGTCTCATCGCGGGTGAACCGGCCCTGCCGTTCATCAACTGGTGGATCGCACCGATCGGCACGATCTTCATCAACCTCATCAAGATGATGATCGTCCCGGTCGTCCTCTGCTCGCTCGTCGTCGGCATGACAAGCCTCGGCGACACGACGAAGCTCGGCCGCATCGGCATCAAGACCATCCTGCTCTACCTCGTCACGACGGCCATCGCGATTGTCATCGGCTTTGGTGTCGCGGGTCTTGCGCATCCGGGCGTCGGCCTGCAGATGACGTCGGACGCTGTCGTCAAGGTCAAGGAAGCACCGTCGATCATGCAGGTCTTCGTCGCGATGATCCCTGCCAACCCGGTCGCCTCGATGGCTAAGGCCGACATCCTGCCGGTCATCGTCTTCGCACTCTTCATCGGCGTCGGCATCCTCAAGGTCGGCGGCGAGCGCGCGGATATCCTGATCAAGTTCTTCGACGCCTGCGCAGAGGTCTCCTACAAGATCATCGGCATCGTCATGAGCTTCGCTCCTATCGGCGTCTTCGCCCTGCTGCTGCCGGTCGTCGCCAAGAACGGCCCGTCCGTACTGCTGCCGCTGATCTCCGTCATCGCCTGCGTCGCCGTCGGCTGCGTCATCCACGCGGTCGCGGTCTACTCGACGCTCGCCAAGGTCTGGGGCGGCCACACGCCGGCACAGTTCTTCCGCGGCATGAGTGAGGCGATGTTGATTGCTTTTACGACCTGCTCGAGTGCAGCGGCGCTGCCGATCAACATGAAGAACAGCCAGGAGAAACTCGGCGTATCGCGCGATGTCTCCTCCTTCGTCCTGCCGCTCGGCGCGACGATCAACATGGATGGCACGGCCCTCTACATGGGCGTCTGCTCGCTGTTCATTGCGAATGTCTTCGGCATTGACCTGACGTACGGCCAGATGGCCATGATCGTCCTGACGGGCACGCTGGCCTCCATCGGCACGGCAGGTGTCCCGGGCGCTGGCCTCATCATGCTCGCGATGGTCCTGCAGAGCGTCAACCTCCCGATGGAGGGCCTTGCCCTCGTCGCCGGCATCGACCGTGTCCTCGATATGTTCCGCACCTGCCTGAACATCACCGGTGACGGCGCCGTCGCCATCGTCATGGATCAGGAAGAGAAGAAATACGCCAAGAGACAAGCTGTGGCATGATCTTACTCCTATAAGTACATAGACACATCTACAAGAGAGCCCTCTGCATTGCAGGGGGCTTTTGATATGCGCATTTCGATTCGATTTACATCGTGTAAGATAAGCCGCTGCAGCGAGCAGACAACGCTCCACAGGGCAGGCTGCTGAAAGAATTTTTTTGCCCTTCAATTTATCCCTGAAAAAGACAAAAACTCGCTGCGCTTGGACGCTTGTCTTTTTCAGGGTAGCCGGTCGGCAAAAAAATTCTTTCTTGACGCAGCTCTGCCAATGCTCCGCTTATGTCTGCCCGCTGCGGCTCAGTGCCTTCCCGCCTCATTCGCCCGTCTCATCTATTTTCTTTTTATCAGTTCCTCGAGACGAAGTCAGGCCTCCACCAGTACGCGGAGCTGCCTAGCGATCCAGATGTCCGAAAATCTCAGTTGCTCGAAGAGAGGCGGCAGCAGCACCCCAGTAGCGGAGCGTTCAAATGCCTGCGTGAAGAAGCGATTTTGTCTTCCTGTCCCCTCCGATGAGAGATTCGAATCTTCTATGCGAGAAGCGGCGCACCAGCCGCCTGCTGGAAGTGAGCCGCAGCTGCTTGTCATAAGCGGAGCGTTAGCAGGATTGCGTGAAGAAAGGATTTTTTGCCGACCAAGTTCCTTAGAAAAGACAAGCGTTCAAGCGAAGCGCGTTTTTGTCTTTTCTAAGGCTTAATTATCTGGCAAAAAATCCTTTTAGCAATCCTGCGCAGCGGAGCGTTGACAAGCAGCTGCGGCGCCCCCCTGCTGGATGTCCGCATAAAAAAAGCCGCCCTCTATGCGAGGAGCGGCTTTGTATCCTATTCAGTGGATTGCGCGTGCGGCGCTGGTGGCGCGGTGGCGCTGGCGCAGGCGGTACCATGCCATCGGGAAGATGAGCATCGGGATGCCGGCGTAGAGGGCCTCGCGGAGCTCTGGCTCGAAGACCATGACGATGAGGCAGAAGACCTGTGCCCAGATGCCGAACAGCGTGACGTACGGGAAGAACGGCGTCTTGTAGCGCAGTGCCCTTTCCGTGCCCTCCGCGATCTTGCGCTTGCGACTGCGGTACTCACTCCAGCAGATCGAGATCCAGGCAATCGCGCCCGTGAAGCCCGAGACGGCTAAGAGGTACGTGTAGAGCGCCGAGTTCGGGTCGAACGAGTAGAGCAGGATGACCGCCCAGCAGGCGCAGATCGAGACGAGGATGGAGCGCGACGGCATGCCGTTCTTGTTGATGTGGCCGAGTGCGCTCGGTGCCATGTCCATGCGCGCGAGCGCGTGCAGTGCGCGAGCTGCGCCGTAGAGGCCCGAGTTCGAGCACGAGATGGCCGCCGTCAGGATGACGAAGGCGAAGAACGCGCCGAAGCCCGAAAGGCCGTACTGCGTGACCGCTGCCGCGAAGACACTCTCATCGAGGCCCGCCTTGTCCCAAGGCAGGATCGAGATCAGGAGCGAGATTGGGATGATGTAGAGCGCGATGATGCGCCACGTCACGTTGCGCACCGCAATCGGGATGCTCTTCTCCGGCTTCTCGCACTCGCCAGCCGCCAGGCCGATGATCTCCGTGCCCTGGAAGTTGACGAGGATGATGACCATCGTCAGCACGATGGACCAGTAACCGTTCGGCGCGAAACCGCCGCTGCCGAGAAGGACCTTTGTGCCGATATAGCCCTGATCGCCGATGAGGCCGAGGCAGATGAGGCCGGCCACGATACTGAAGGCTGCAAGAGCGATGATCTTGATCAAGGATAACCAGAACTCACTCTCGCCGAACTTATCGACATGAAACAGATTGAGAATCGTCACCAGAAGTCCGAAGAACACAGCCCACCAGAGCTGGCTGACTTCCGGTATAAAGTTATTCATGATGATGCCCGCGGCAATCATCTCGGATGGAACGTACGCAACCCAGGTCGTCCAGTAGGCCCAGCCCACACCGCAGGCCCAGGTCGGAGAGATATGCTCTCTGGCGTACGTGACAAAAGAACCTGATACAGGTTTTTCCACCGCCAGCTCCGCAAGGCAGAGCATGACGCAAAGCACGATAATCCCGCCCAAGAGATAGGCGAGTATCGCGGCCGGGCCCGCTTTTTCGAGAACATACCCGGTGCCGAGGAAATAACCACTGCCGATGACCCCGCCCAGCGAGATCAGCTGCAGATGGCGATTCTTTAACCCTCTGTTCATTTTCGACTCGTTCATTACCTTAATAACACAACCTTCCCAGTGCCGCTTCGATCTGTGATTTGTATAGCATTGCCATCCGCGACACTTCCATTATTTCTATTAAAGGATACTACAAAACAGGGGCAATTACCATAGCTGCGCAGATAAAATTTTCAGATGAGGACATATGGACAGAAAATAGGGTATAATTATAAGAAAGAAACAGATCCAGGAGGCAAATATGAACTGCTATCGAACCATCCGCGAGACGGACGACTCCGTCGAGACGCTCTATGAGATACAGAAGTCGAGATTCATCACGCACATCCGTCATGTCGAGACCGAGGAAGAGGCCCGCAGCTTCATCCAGGCCATGAAGAAGCAGTACTTCGACGCGCGCCACAACTGCTCCGCCTACGTGCTCGGCGAGCGCGCCGACAAGCAGAAGTCGAACGATGACGGCGAGCCCGGCGGCACGGCGGGCAATCCCATCCTCGAGGCCATCAAGAAGAACGAGCTGACCGACGTCGTCATCGTCGTCACGCGCTACTTCGGCGGCATCAAGCTCGGCGCGGGCGGGCTCATCCGCGCCTACGGCCATGCCGCCGTGCTCGGCATCGAAGCGGCCACGCGCATCGAGATGACGCCGTTCACCGCGCTCCACGTGACGATTGGCTACGACCTCTTGGCCACGGTCGAGCACTGGATCCGCCAGCAGGAGATCCGCACGGAGGAAGCCGACTACGCCGAGCGCGTCACGCTCCATCTCTTGCTGCCACCCGAGGAAGTCGAAGCGCGGCTGACGGAGCTCCGCGACCTCACGAGCGCCAACTTCCAGGCAGAGAGGGGCGAGACACGCCGCATCGCCCTGCCGTGCTGACAAGCCGAGAGTCTATATCATTGACAAAAGAGACCGTTTTCCCTTATAATATCAGCTATACATACTTGAACGATATGTCTTTAAAAGATTTGCTCATTCTGCCCATCAGGAGGGATTCTATGAACGACTACACCCTTGAAGTGCACGGCTGTCACAAATACGATGCAACCGGTGCCATCAGCGAACCAATCTACCTCTCGGCTACCTATCGCCATCCCGGCTACAAGCAGAGCACGGGCTTTGATTACGGCCGCGTCGCCAATCCGACGCGCAAGGAGCTCGAGGACGTCCTCGCCAAGCTCGAGCGCGGCCAGCGCGCCTGGGCCGTCTCGTCGGGCATGGCCGCCATCAACATGGTGCTCCACCTGCTGAATCCCGGCGACCACATCCTGCTCTCCGAAGACCTCTACGGCGGCACCGTCCGACTCGTCAACGACATCTACAAGAAGTACGGCCTGACCTACGACTACGTCAACACGGCCGACCTCGAAGCGACGGCCGCGAAAATCCGCCCGGAGACGAAGATGATCTTCATCGAGACGCCGTCGAACCCGATGATGCTCGTCAGCGACATCCGCGCCATCGCTGAGCTTGCCCACAAGAACGGCGCTCTGCTCGCCGTCGACAATACCTTCCTCTCGCCGCACTTCCAGAAGCCGCTGACACTCGGCGCCGACATCGTCGTCCACAGCGCGACGAAATACCTCTGCGGCCACAACGACATCATCGCGGGCGTCATCGCGATTGCCAACGCCGACTCCGACTACGGCAAGGACCTCGAGCTCTACATTAAGTCGGAGGGGCCAAATCTCACACCGATTGACTCGTGGCTGCTGCTGCGCAGCATCAAGACGCTCGGCATCCGCGTCGAGCGCCAGGCGCAGAGTGCCATGAAGGTCGCCGAGTGGCTCCGGACGCAGCCGACAGTCACCGACGTCTACTACGTCGGACTGCCCGACCATCCGGGCCACGCGCTCCACGAGAGCCAGGCCACGGGCTTCGGCAGCATGATCTCGTTCAAGACCGAGTCGCCGGAGCACGCCGTGCGCGTGCTCGGCCGGCTCAAACTCATCGCCTTTGCCGAGAGCCTCGGCGGCGTCGAGAGCCTGCTGACCTACCCGATTGCCCAGACGCACGCTGAGATGCCAAAAGAGCTGCTCGCGCGCACAGGTCTCGACGACCGGCTGCTGCGCCTTTCCATCGGTATCGAGGCAGTCGATGACATCATCGCCGACCTTGACCAGGCCCTGAACGGCTGACCCCTTTTCTCTTGAAACCGTACAGAAAGCGAGTGATTCTATGCCTACCGATTTCGATGCAGTCATCGACCGCCGCGGCACCTCGTGCCTCAAATACGACTTTGCCGTCGAGCGCGGCTACCCGCAGGGCATCCTGCCGTTCTGGGTCGCCGATATGGACTTCCGCACGCCGCAGCCCGTCATCGAAGAGCTCACGCGCCGCATCCAGCACGGCATCTTCGGCTACACCGACCCGAAGGAATCGTACAAGCAGACCATCGTCGACTGGATGACAACGCACCACGGCTGGACGCCCTCGACGAAGGCCCTGACCATCACGCCGGGCGTCGTCTTCGCACTGGCCACGGCCGTGTGCTGCTTCACGGAGCCCGGCGACGCCGTCCTCCTGCAGCAACCCGTCTACTACCCGTTCAGCGAGGTCATCCGCCAGAACGGGCGCCTGCTCGTCAACAGCCCGCTCGTCCTTCAGAACGGCCACTACGAGATTGACTTTGCCGACTTTGAAGATAAAATCATCAAGAATGAAGTCAAGCTCTTCCTGCTCTGCAGCCCGCACAATCCGGCTGGCCGCGTCTGGACGCGCGAGGAGCTGCTGCATATCGCCTCGATCTGCCTCAAGCACAGCGTGCTGATCGTCTCCGACGAGATCCACGAGGAGTTCGTGCGTCCGGGCTTCCAGCACACGCCGCTCGCCTCCATCTCGCCGGAGATTGCGGCGCAGACCATCACCTGCACCTCGCCGTCGAAGACCTTCAATCTCGCCGGCCTGCAAATCTCGAACATCTTCATTGAGAATGATGAACTGCGCAAGCGCTTCCGCGCCGAGATCTCGGCGGCCGGCTACAGCCAGCCCAACGCGCTCGGCCTCTTCGCCGCCCAGGCCGCCTATGCAAAGGGCACCGACTGGCTCAAGGAGCTCCTTGCCTACATCGAGGGCAATTACCAGAAGACGAAGGCCTTCCTCGCCGAAAAGATGCCTAAGGTCACGTTGATTGAACCTGAGGGCACGTATCTGCTCTGGCTCGACTTCTCGGCCTACGGTCTCTCTGACGAGGAGCTCGACGACATCATCATCAACGACGCCAACCTCTGGCTCGACTCCGGCCACATCTTCGGCAAGGCGGGCCGCGGCTTCCAGCGCCTCAACATCGCCTGCCCCTGGAGCACGCTCGAAGACGGCCTCGAGCATCTCGCCAAGGCGTTCGAGAATCGCTGAATTCACTGACACACGCATCTAGAAAGGTCGCATCAACATGCTCTGCATCGGCCTAAGGCCCAACATCGATAAAGACTGCCGCGCGCTGATTCTCGGCTCCATGCCCGGCGTCAAGTCGCTCGAAGCGCAGCAGTACTACGCCCATCCTCAGAACCGCTTCTGGCCGATGATGGCCCACCTGCTCGGCGAGGAACTGCCCTCCGCCTACGAGGAAAAACTCGCCATGCTGCTGCGCCACCACATCGCCCTCTGGGACTCCATCGGCAGCTGCGAGCGCGAGGGCAGCCTCGACTCCGCCATCCGCGACGAGCAGGGCAACGACTTCGCGGCGCTACTGCAGGAGTATCCCGGGATACGGGCCATCTACTTCAACGGCGGCAAGTCGGCGCAGGCCTTCAAGCGCTACAACAAGGCGCTGCTCGCGCGCCCCGACATCGCCTTCCACGCCATGCCCTCGACGAGTCCGGCCAACGCCCGCTGGCGCCTGCCCATGCTCGAAGAGACGTGGCGAAAAGCTTTGACAGAGTCGGGAATCCTCTGCTATACTGAGAGCAAGAACTAGCGGATTGAACACGCATCCGCTGCCGAATCACCCCCGTGCCATCATCGACAGGAGGTCTATATGCCATCTTCCATCTGGCTGATCTTAGCCATCATCGTCACCGCGTTCTTCTTCTATCTCGAGACGCGAGACGTCGAAGATTGACATGAAAAGAGCGGCTGTACATCGCGTACAGCCGCTTTTTTAGTATCTCGATATTTTATTTTTAGAGGATCATACCAATCGTATGGACGATGAAGGCGACGATCCAGGCGACGACGCACTGGAAGATGACGACCCAGATGGCCCACATCGTGCCGAGCTCGCGCTTGACGGAGGTGATGGCGGCGACACACGGCGTGTAGAGCAGGCAGAACGCCAGGAGTGACGCAGCCGAGAGCGGCGTCAGCACGGTCGAGATGGAGCTCGTGCCGAACAGGACGCCGAGCGTCGAGACGACGCTCTCCTTGGCCATGAAACCCGAGATCAGCGCCGTCGAGATGCGCCAGTCACCGAAGCCCAGCGGCGCAAAAATCGGCGCGATGATGCCCGCGACAGCGGCGAGCATGCTCTCTGACGAATCCGTCACCATGTCGAGGCGGAAGTTGAACGTCTGCAAGAACCAGATGACGATCGTCGCGATGAAGATGACCGAGAACGCGCGCTCGAGGAAGTCCTTCGACTTCTCCCAGAGCAGCTGCATGACATTGCGGCGGCCCGGCATGCGGTAATTCGGCAGCTCCATGACAAACGGCACGGCCTCGCCCTTGAAGATGGTGTTCTTGCCGAGATAGGCCACGAGAATGCCGACGAGCATCGCGCCGAAGTAGAGGATAATCATCGGCAGGGCGCCGTAATCACCGAAGAATGCCGCGATGAAGAAGCCGTAGATCGGCAGCTTGGCCGAGCAGCTCATGAACGGCGTCAGAAGGATCGTCATGCGGCGGTCGCGCTCCGACGGCAGCGTGCGCGTCGACATGATGGCCGGCACCGAGCAGCCGAAGCCGATGAGCAGTGGCACGATGCTGCGGCCCGAAAGGCCAATCTTCCTGAGCCACTTGTCCATGACAAAGGCGATGCGCGCCATGTAGCCCGTGTCCTCGAGCAGGGACAGGAAGAAGAAGAGCGTCACGATGATCGGCAGGAACGACAGCACGGTGCCGACGCCCTGGAAGATGCCGTCGATGACGAGCGAGTGCATGGCCTCATTGACGCCGGCCGCCGTCATGGCCGCATCGACCTGATCCTGCAGCAGGCCGATGCCCGCCGCCAAGAGGTCTTGAAGCCCCGAGCCGATGACGTTGAACGTCAGGTAGAAGACGAGGCTCATGATGGCGATGAAGGCCGGGATGGCCGTGTACTTGCCCGTCAGTACCTTGTCGATGCGGCGGCTGCGCTCGTGCTGGCGGCTCTCGTGCGCCTTGTGGAACGTGCGGTCGACGAGCTTGCCGATGAAGGCAAAGCGCATGTCCGCGATGGCCGCCGAGCGGTCGAGGCCGCGCTCCTTCTCCATCTGGCAGATGATGTGCTCAATCATCTCCATCTCGTTCTGATCGAGCATCAGCGCCTCGATGACGCGGCTGTCGCCCTCGACGATCTTCGTCGCAGCGAAGCGGACCGGGATGCGCGCTTCCTTCGCGTGGTCCTCGATGAGGTGCATGATGCCGTGCAGGCAGCGATGCACGGCGCCGCGATGGCTCTCCGCATCGCAGAAGTCCATGCGGCCCGGCTTCTCCTGATAATGTGCGACGTGCAGCGCGTGCGCGACGAGCTCCTCGATGCCCTCGCCCTTGGCCGCCGAGATCGGCACGATTGGGATGCCGAGCAGGGACTCCATTGCGTTGATGTCGACCGAGCCGCCGTTGCCCGTGAGCTCGTCCATCATGTTGAGCGCGAGGACCATCGGGCGGTCGAGCTCGATGAGCTGCAGCGTCAGGTAGAGGTTGCGCTCGATGTTCGTCGCATCGACGATGTTGATGATGCCCGTCGGCTGCTCGCGCAGGATGAACTCACGCGAGACGATCTCCTCGTCCGTATACGGCGACATCGAGTAGATGCCCGGCAAATCCGTGATCTTCGTGTTCTCGTGGCCACGGATGCTGCCGCTCTTCTGGTCGACCGTGACGCCTGGGAAATTGCCGACGTGCTGGTTCGAGCCCGTCAGCTGGTTAAAAAGCGTCGTCTTGCCGCAGTTCTGGTTGCCCGCGAGCGCGAACGTCAGCAGCTGGTCATCCGGCAAAGGGTGCTCGCCCTCGCGCACATGGTAGCGGCCGCCTTCGCCGAGGCCCGGATGGTCCGTCGGCTCGTGCGGGATCTTGACGACCGGATGCTGGTCCGACTCCCACTTCGGCAGCTTCTCGATGCCGATCTGCTTCGCATCGTCGACGCGCAGCGTCAGCTCATACTCGTGGATGCGGAACTCGATTGGGTCCCCCATCGGGGCGAACTTCACCAGCGTGATCTCCGCCCCCGGTATCACGCCCATGTCGAGGAAGTGCTGCCGCAGCGCCCCCTCCCCGCCGACCGAGCGCACCACCGCCCGCTCACCGGCTTTCAATTCATTTAAAAACATGTTATTACTCCTTTGATATTGAACACACATTTTTATTCTACTCTAAAACGAGCAGAATGCAACTCCAACGCGAAAAGGCCATGCAGGAATGCATGGCCTTTTGTGATGTAAGCGTTCTTCACTTGTCCGACTTGTTCAGTCCAGGTTACTGTGCAATGTATTCGCTTTTTTATTTTGCGGCGGTTTCCGTCTTCGTTTCCGCCTGGGCGAGCTGCTTCGGCTCGGCCTTCTCGTCCTCGGAGACGGCGGATTTGAACTCGCGGACGCTCTTGCCGAGCGATTTGCCGACGAGCGGCAGTTTGCCCGGTCCGAAGACCAGCAGGCCAATCCCGAGGATCAGCAGGAGTTTTGGTACGGTAAGACCCATCAACATAAGAAGCACCTCTATCTTTCATTTATCCACTGCGAGTGACGGTTTTATCTCATTGTCTCTCATTATATCACGAATCATCATATATGGAAAATATGGAATCCCTATCGGGTGTATAGCAAATATCTATGCGGTCACGCCTCGAGGCATGAGACGATGCGGGCGATGGCCTCCTCGAGGCAGCTCTCCTCCATGCCGGAGTAGTTGAGCACGAAGGTGTGCGCCGCGCCGTCGGCCGTGCCGACGTAGTAGTCGCGCAGGGGGCGCATGCGGATGCCCTTCTGCGCGAATTCCTGCTGGAGTGCACCATCGTCCTTATCCGTGTGGAAATGCAGCAGGATGTGGAGGCCAGAGCCGCGCTCGATGAGGTCGGCATGGCGGAAGAGTCCGCCCGCCTTCATCGCGTGCAGCAGAGCCTCGCGCCGCTTGCGGTAGCAGTTGCGCATGCGGTTGATGTGCTTCTCAAAGTAGCCGCCGCGGATGAAGCGCGCGAGCGTGTACTGCTCGAAGTTCGAGACGGTGCAGCTGTAGAAGCCGAGCTCGCGGTGGAAGACCTCGACGAGCTTGTCGGGCAGGACCATGTAGCTGATGCGGATGGTCGGCGTCAGGGTCTTCGAGAAGGTGTTCATGTAGATGACGCGGCCGCTGACGTCGATGCCCATCATCGTCGGGATGGGTCGGCCAGTCAGGCGGAACTCGCTGTCATAGTCGTCTTCGATGATGTAGCGGCCCTCGGCCGCGCTCGCCCAGCCCAAGAGCTCATAGCGGCGGCTGATCGGCGTGATGCAGCCCGTCGGGAAGTGGTGCGACGGGCTGATGTGCAGGACCGCGACGCCCTTTTCCTCGAGTTCCTGCGGGCAGATGCCCTGCTCGTCCATCGCCACGGGCACGCAGCGCACGGCGTGCTGGCGGTAGACCTCGCGAATCTTATCGAAGCCGGGATTCTCGACGCCGAAACACTTGTCGCGGCCTAGGAGCTGGACGAGCAGGCCGTAGAGGTACTCCGTGCCGGCACCGACGACGATCTGCTCGGGCGCGACGTCGAGGCCGCGGAAGCTGCGCAGATGGTCGGCAATCGTCTCGCGCAGGCCCATGATGCCCATACCCGGCGATCGCACTAAGAGCTCCTCGGCCTGCTGGGCCATGACCTGGCGCAAGAGCCGCGTCCATGTCTTGAACGGGAAATCCTCGGGGCGCAGGCTGTTGGCTGTGAAGTCGGCCAGATACGCGGCCTTGTGCGCTTCTGGCTCGGCAGGTGCGCGCCGTGGGCGTGCGGGCGGGACGGGCAGGCTCGCGAGATGCGCGACGAAGAATCCCTTTTTCGGCACGGACTGACAATAACCTTCGGCTACCAACTGACCATAAGCCCCCTCGACCGTGATGACGCTGATGCCGAGCTGGCGCGCGAGCGAGCGCTTCGACGGCAGCTTCTCGCCCGCCTGCAGCCGCCCGGCGAGAATGTCGGCGCGGATGCAGCGGTAGAGGTGCTCATAGAGGGATTCCTCCCCGATGTTCTCGAATGAATAGGTCAGCATGGCAGTCCTTCTCTCTCATCTGGTACTATCTTGTCATCATACTTTGAGTCTTTTTCTAAGGTCAAAATCAGTATATACTATCTACCAAAAGGACACAAGTCCAGATTGACAAAACAAAAACGAAAGAAGGAAATCCTCATGACCTCATCTGTACATCCATCCTCTTCATCTTCCTTCACGGTGCGCGAGCTCTGCCTCGCGGCCGTCATGGCGGCCGTCGTCTTCCTCGCGACCTTTGTGCCACGCATCCCGATCCCGCTCGGCTACGCGCATCTCGGCGATGCGGCCATCTTCCTCATGGTGCTGTTCCTCGGCCACCGCGAGACACTGATCGCGGCCTGCTTCGGCTCAGCACTCTCGGACCTGCTCGGCGGTTTCCCGCTCTGGATCGTGCCAACCATCATCATCAAGTACTTCATGGCGGACATCGCCTGGCGCGTCATCCGGCCTGACCAGCGCCGCGCTTCGCTCGCCCGCCTTGTCATCGGCTTCCTGCTCGCCTCGGCCTGGATGGCGGCGGCCTATACGCTCTTCGGCGCCATGCTCTACGACAGCCTCGCGGCCGGCCTCGCCTCGGCGCCCGGCCTCATCGCAGAGGGCGTGCTGAACAGCGCCATCGCGATCGTCGCTGCGGGCCTCCTGCAGAAAACGCCGCTCGGCCGCCATTAATGGCGCTCAAGGTCGAGCAAGGCCTCTTTCATCGGCAGGCCCCAGGCATAGCCAGTCAGGCTGCCGTCCGTGCCGATGACGCGGTGGCACGGCACGACGATGCTCAGGGGATTCGCCCCGACAGCGCCGCCGACAGCATGGTAGGCGCCGGGCCGCCCGATGGCCTCGGCCAGCTTCTTGTAGGTCGTCGTCTCGCCGTAAGGGACTTTCTCAAGCTCGCGCCAGACCTTTAGGCGGAACGGCGTGCCCACAAGACGGTATGGGAACGTGAATACCTGCCGCTCACCCGCCAGATACTCTGCGAGCTCGCGCGCTGCGAGGTCCGTCACCTCGCTCGGCGCCTCCTCGCCCTGCCGCTCTTTGACGACATCGATGGCGACGACTGCCCCCTCTTCCTCCACGATGCGGAAGAAGCCGAACGGGCAGGCGTAGATGCCGATATGCTCAATCTTTTCCATAAGTATCACCTCATGCCCATTGTAGCAGGCCGCACCGCGTTTTGCTACGAGAAAGCTCACCAAGCTCACAGAACGCACAAAAAAGAGATTCCCCAGATTGAGGAATCTCTTTTTGCGTTCGGCTATCTGATTTACTGCCAGCCCTGCAGGGTCCAGTAGTCCTCGACGCCCTTGACGATGGGATCGAAGATCTCCTCGCCATTCGTGATATGCGTGACCTGGAAGTGGCCGTCGTCCTGCTGCGCGAGCTCGACCTTGACGGTCATCTGCGGCACGAGTCGGCCATAGTCGGAATCGTCGCCGGTCACGAGGAACGTCGCCTCGGCCCAGTCGCCCTTGCGCTCGACGTTCTCGAGCTTGGCGCTGTAGTGCTGCGTGAACTTCTCGGCTTCGCCGGCCATCCACTTCGCCTGCTCATCGCTCTCACCAATCGGCGCGATGGTCGGCGTCAGGAAGAACTCCATGCTGCGGTGAATGAAGACGAGGTCGTTATCGCGGCGGTCGGCGATATACGATTTCATGAACGCCGTGTCGTGGCAGAAGAACCAGTCCTGCGGATATGTGGCATGGAGCCGATCTATATCGCGCGCGAGGATGGCCGTGCCCGTGTCGTAGCTCGTCGTGATGATGGCGGATACGTCCGCATAGCGCTGTACTTTCTGCGCGTCGTGGTCTTTGACGCCCTCCATGAGCTGGTCCAGGGCGTACTCCGGCGTGCGGGCCGACTGATAGCTGTAGCCACTGACGCCGATGGCCACCAGCAAGAGGATCAGGATTGCCATGAATCCCTTCCTGCGCTTCATAATAAAAACCTCCTAAAAATCAAGCAAAAATAGATAGAATTCCCCGATTGTATGGAGCCATTCTAGCAGGCTTCTCTGATTATTGTCTGGAATCGTCTAGAACGGCTCGAACGGCTTGACAGATACCCCCAACTGGTATATAAATAAAGATGAAGTTGATTTTCAATTACATAATACAGACTCATCACGATACAGGAGGAATCCATCATGGCTACAGCAATCGTCGGCATACTCGTCCTCGTGGCATTATTCTTCGCGCTCAAGGGCGTCATCAAGCACTGGCGCGGAGAGAGCAGCTGCTGCGGCGGCGAAGATGTCAAAGTGCCGAAGAAGAAACTCACGGGCACAATCGTCGAGACAAAGATCGTCGACATCGAGGGCATGACCTGCGGCCACTGCAAGGCCCGCGTCGAGCAGGCGCTTGACACGATTGACGGCGCTGCCGCCGAGGTCAACCTGCACCGCAATCACGCCGTCGTCAGGATGACGCGCGAGGTCAGCGACGACGAGATCCGCCGCGCGCTCGCCGGCAGCGGCTACACGATCACGGGCATCCACATCAAGGGCTGAACAGGCACGCAAAAGCCGCATTCCACGAAAGGGAATGCGGCTTTTTGCATATGGCGATAAAACTCGGTCAGGAGTTCGTCTTCTTCGTCAGGCTCTGCGTGACCCATGGGAAGGTCGACTCGAGGTACTGGCCAATCTTCTCGCCCATCGACTTCTTGGCGAGGTAGTCGGGGTGCAGGCCGTCCGTCGTGTAGTCGGACCGCAGCCAGCCGCGCTCGTCTGCGAGGGCGCTGGCGACATCGACGGAATACGGCTGCTTCTTGACCCAAGCGCAGACGTACTGCTGGTGCGTGAGCCAGTCGGGCGTCGGATGCTCGATGCCGGCGCGGTGGATCATGAGGCTCGGGTTGATCGGCGTCGGTGTCACGAAAACCGGGATGATGCCGTAGGCTGCACATTTCTCCTTGAGCGCCTTGAGGTGCTGCACGACGGTCCAGCCGTATGTGCCGGCGCGATAGTCGTTGACGCCGCCCATGATGACGAGGATGCGCGGCGAGAACGGCAGGACATCGTGCTCGAAGCGGTCAATCATGTCCTGCGTCGTATTGCCGCTGACGCCGAGGTTCTTGATGGGCACAGGAGAATACGTCTCCCAGTTGTAGAGCGGGTCCGAAGGCGGCACGCTCATGACGCCGCCGCCATGCGTGATGCTGTCGCCGAGCGCAGCAATCGGCGTCGGCGTAGTCACCGTAAAGCCGTTCTTCGCCGACCAGTCGCTCAGCGGTGCGCCGTCCGCATCTACGGAGCGCACGCGCCAGTAGTAGCGGCCCGGCGTCGTGTAGGCATCCCAGTCGTAGACGTCGTACTCACCGGCCTGCAGCGTCTTGAGGTACATGTCCTGCGAGCCCTCCTCGCGGTAGACCTGCACTTCGTGGTGCTTGGCACCCGGCATCGGGATCCAGGCGTAGACGGGGTACTCGGCCGCATAGTCCATCTTGTCGTACGCTGACGTCGCGAGCGGTGCCGTCGGGTTCAGCGTGCCAGAGGCAATCGGCTGCAGCGTGGAGTACGAGTTGACGGGATTGCCGTTGTAGTCAAGTCCGCGTACCTTCCAGTAGAAATTCGCCGCGGCCTTGCCGTAGCGGCTCACATCGATGTCGACGCCGTTGGCGAAGATCTGGTTCTGCGTCATGATGACATTCGTCAGCGTGTCATCGGCCGAGCCGAGCAGCTCGACCTGGTACTTGACGGCTCCCGGCACGTGGTCCCAGACGAGCCGGACACTGCGGATATCGACAGACGGCCCCTTGGCGGCCTCGGCTTTGGCCGCTGCCTCAAGCTGCTGCGCCGCCTGCGTCTCCGTGACGGCCGGCTGATGGCCTGCCTTCTCCGCGAGCACCGAGGTCGCCGTGACATGGCCGTTATCGCCCGTAGCTGCCTGCGTGGCCGTCGGCAGCGCCAGTCCCGCCGTCAGGCAGCAGAAGCCCAGCAGCTTCGCGATTCTCTTTATCTTCATCGTATCTCTTCCTTTCTGACATTGCCTTTTCATCTTATCACGCCTGACACCGTCAGGCAAATTTTTCGACGTGCCCATAAAAAAAGGATGCACTCAACCATAGAGTGCATCCCAAGACCAAAGGAATATCGGATATAGATGTAGATGTAGGATATAGCGGAGGATGTAAGGATCGTACGGGGAGTGGCTCAGCCTCTCGTCTTGCCGCCTGCGACATTATAGGTGACACCGTGGATGTAGGAAGCGCGGTCGCTTGCGAGGAAGAGCACGAGGTTGGCGACTTCGGTGAGCTTGCCGCTGCGGCCGAGCGGCGTCGTCTTCGTGTTCTTGTAGCCCTTGCGCAGGTCCTCGACGGTGATGCCGCGCGTGTAGGAGAGTGCCTCTTCGTAGGCCAGCGTGCGCAAACCCGTTGCCTCGAGGATGCCCGGTGCCACACCGACGACGCGGACGTTGTAGCGGCCGAGTTCTTTCGACCAGGAGCGTGTGAAGGAGTTGACGGCGTTCTTCGTCGCCGCGTAGATGCTCTGGCCCTCCGAGCCCTCGAGGCCGCTCTCGGAACTCATGTTGATGATGACGCCCTTGCCGTTCTTGACGAATTCATGGCCGAGGGCCTGCGCCATGAGGTAGACGCCGCGGATGTTGACATTCGTGACCTTGTCGTAGACACGCTCATTGAGCTCGTACTTGCCGTACGGGTCCTTGGGGTCGACGAGCAGGCACGGGATGTTGATGCCGGCGTTGTTGACGAGGATGTCGAGCTTGCCGAACTTCGCCTTGGCCTTCTCGACCATCGCGCGGACACTGTCGGCCTTCGTCACATCCGTCACGACGTAGAGCACGTCGCCGCTGCCCTCGCCGCGCTCAAATTCCGGCTCTTTGGGGTTCATATCGCAGACGACGACATTCGCGCCGTTGTCGAGGAACGACTGGACCACCGTCTTGCCGATGCCCGAAGCACCGCCCGTAACCACTGCTGTTTTACCTTCCAGATTCAACCATGAAGCCATGACTATCTCTCCTATCTTGCTTGTCTTTTTGTCTTGCTTTACTTGTTCTTGCCGGACTTTCCCCGGGCACTCAGGGCTTATAGATGGCAATCTCCTCACCCGGCTCGATGTCGCCGACCTCTTTGTTCTCGAGGTAGAGGCTGCCCTCCAGATTCTCTCCTTCTTCATTGGCATTGAAGCGCAGCGTGATGTGGCCGAGGTCGCGCAGGTTCTTCTGGACCTGGCTGCCGACGTAGACGATCTTGTAGTCCGTCTTGCCGAGCCGGAAGATGTCACCGGGCTCTACCGTGTCCTCGAGCTTGTTGCCGCGGTGCAGGACGCAGTATTCGCGAAGCTCCTGCGGTGCGTTCTCGTTGAATAGGATGAGCATGCGCGCGTCCTTGAAGGCATGGACCTGCGCGCCGAGTTCCTGCACGATGGTGCTGTAATACTTTTTCATGAGATGACCTCCTGTTTATATGCAATCAAATGGTGTAAGCGTTCATATACTCCCTCGCGCTCTCAGCTCTCATAGAGCCCGAAGCTGGCCAGCCAAGCGAGGATGACGGAAAGCGGGCCCGTGATGAAGCGCGAGTAGAGCACAGACGGCACGCCAACTTCGACGGTCTTGGCATCGGCTTCTGCGAGGCCGAGGCCGACCGGGATGAAGTCACAGGCGCACTGCGCGTTGATGGCGAAGAGTGCCGGCAGTGCGAGGTGCGGCGGGATGGCTCCCTTGCCGATCTCAACACCGATGAGCACACCGATGACCTGCGCGATGACGGCGCCCGGTCCGAGGAACGGAGAGAGGAACGGGAAGGAGCAGATCAGCGACAGGATGACGAGACCGCCGATGTTGCCGGCCAGCGGCACGAGCAGATGCGCGATGATGTCGCCGATACCGGTCGAGAGGATGATGCCGATGAGCATGGAGACGAATGCCATGAACGGCAGGATTGTCTTGATCATCGTGTTGATGGTCTCGCGGCCGGCCTGGTAGAAGACGGCGACGATGCCGCCCATGAACTGCCCGACCTTCGCCATGAAGCCGGCCTGCTGCTCTGAGATCTTCTTCGACGTGTCGTAGTGGCGGCCGCTGACGCCGCCCGGTGCCGCTGTATCTGCTGCCTGCTCTTCTGCCGGTGCATGATCAATCGGGACTTCCTGCCCCTCGGCAAAAGCCAGGTCCTTCTCGCGCACCGCCGAGACGTAGATGTCCGGCTTGATGTACTGCGCGAGCGGGCCGCTCGGGCCAGTCGGGTTGAGGTTGATGGTCTGGATACGCTTCTGCGGGTAGATGCCGCAGCGCAGCGTGCCGCCGCAGTCGATGACGACAGCGAGGATCTCGTCGTCGGGGACGCTCGTCTTGAAGCCGTCGACGAGCTCGCAGCCCGTCATCTCAGCCAGCCGTTTGGCGACGGGCGAGATGACGCCGCCCGTGATATTGACGATCTTGTTCTGCTTTGCGTCAGGGTGCAGCTTGAGCGGGCCGCCGAAGCCGCCGGAACCAGCCGTGACGATGACGTCTTTATACTCTGCCATGATGCTCTTCTCCCTTTTCATATGTCACATATGTTCATATAATGTACTATCATTGAAAATTTTTTACGCAGCCGCATTTCAGTCCTTCGTCGCGACGAGCTCCTTGCTGAGCTTCACGCCCTGCTGCTTCTGCACGTAGGCCGTCATGAAGTCGGTGATCCAGCCGCGCAGGAAGTTGATGACGATGCCGATGAGGAAGTAGCGCAGCGCGAGGTCGACGGTCGGCAGTCCGAGCGCCGAGATGCCGTTGGCAATGCCGAGGAAGACGAAGAGCTCCGCTGGGTCGACGTGCGGGAACAGGCCGTTGAGCGTGTGGCAGGAGGCCGAGGCCGCTGCGTAATACGATGGCTTGTAGTACTCCGGCAGGAATTTGCCGAGCGACAAGGTCATCGGATTGCAGAAGAAGAACGTGCCGACGACCGGCAAGAGGATATAGCGCGTAACGACGTTGCCACCGCAGATACGCGCGAATTTCTCGATCTTCTCGTGGCCGACGAAGGCGATGATCGAGTTCATCGCGACGAGCAGGCAGACGAGCGTCGGGATGATGCCGCTGACCCAGCCGACGAAGGTCTCACCGCCCTTGTTGAACATGCCGATGAAGCCCTGTGCCAATAAAACCATAGTGTCCATCAAAATCTCTCCTTTTTCTTTTCCCTTATTTGCTCTATCTTCTAGCAGGAGTCAGTTGCTTCTCCCGCTTGAGCTCCTGATACGAAAGGTAATCCTGGCGCGCACTCAGGGCCGCCTTTGCTTGCTGGCGCGTGAGTTCCCGCTCCTCGCAGAGTGCTTCGCTGAGGTCGAGCAGATTCAGCCCGTTCAATGCGGAGAAGGGGTGGCATTTGGCAAAGACGGTGACGCCCTCCATGATCTCGCCCTTGACGATGCAGCAGTCCGCATCGATGCAGAGCAGCACGATGGCACCTGCAAGGAAGCGGCCCTTCGCCTTGCCGATGGCCACGGGTCCGGATTGACGGAGCTCCTTGAGCCGACGGTTGAAGCGGCGGAACTGCCAGAGCGTTAGTGCCGTCTGCAGCACCCAGATTGCGATAGCCGCGATGAATAAGGTCCACATCATGAATCTCTCTCCTCTCTCGTCATTCATGCAGCAAGATGGTCGCTGTCGACTCATCGGTGATCAGCACATTGATGAGGTGGCCGTGCAGTGCGCCCATGATGGCCGGCACCTTTTCGCGCGAGGCAGCCATGCCGATGCAGTACGGCAGATTCCGCAGAGTATCGAGCGGCACAGCGATCGTGCGGTCTGTGAACGGGGTCTGTACGGGATTGCCGTCCTTGTCGTAAAAGACCGAGCAGATTTCCCCCACGGCTCCGGTCCGCCGCATCGAGTCAATGCCATCGCGTCCGAAGTAACCGGCCCAGACGAGGTTCGATGACTTGACCGGCGCGCCGATGCCGACGATCGCGATGTCGAGCCGCTGCCAGAGCTGCGAGATTTTCTCGTAATTCGCATCCTGCAGGATGGCATCACGTATCTCCGACGTGCGCGTGATGGCCGGCGCGTAGATGAAATGACTGCGGCCGCCGACAGTCTTGGCCATCTCGTAACAGATGGTATTGACGTGGTGGTCACTGTCGATGCTCTCCGGACCGCCGTCAATCGGCACGAAGTCGATGTCGAGCTGCGGCATCTTCTCGCGGTGCGCGCGCTTCGTGAGCTCCTGTATCGTGGAGCCCCAAGCCATGCCGATGATCTGGCCGTCGGCCATGATGCGGCGCAGCAGGTTGAGCCCGGCCTGCGCCATGCTCTGCTTGATGGCGAGCATATCGTAGCTCTTGGGCACGACGTACGCCTCACGCAGGCCGAAGCGCCGCTCCAGCGCCGCTTCGATCTCCTCATACGAATCGCTCTCGACCTCAATCTTGACGATGCCGTTGTTCATCGCCTTCTTGAGGTACTTGCTGACCGTCGTGCGGTCGACACCCATGCGCCTCGCGATCTCGCTCTGCTTCATGTGATCGAGGTAGTACATGCTGGCCGCCTTGATCAGGATGCGTTTCTCCACTGGCACCATGGTAATCTCCCCTCCTCTTTTCTCATTCTTCATTCTCTATATCTGTATTCACATTTGTGAAGCTCTTTCTCGTTTGCTCTCTTGTTGAGTCTTATCTTAGCAGTGAAAAGCCACACTTGCAATCATTTCCCTATGTTTTCTAAGGATTTTTCTGCCATTCTCAATGAATTTCTCAATTACTTTCACATATGTTTCAACTCTGTCACTTCTGTGCACAAACAAAAAAAGCCCCTTGCGGGGCTTTTTTATTTGCAGCAGGCCGCGAAGTCTCGGCAGAGCACCCGAGTGGCATGTGGCTCATTCAGCTGAGCGCCGAAGCCGAAACAGGCTGAACAAGGGGCGGGGGCATCTATTTCGCCTGCAGAAGCGAAGCGACCACCCGAAGGGCTGAGCCCCAAGCAGAACCGGGCTAAGCAGGCGATGTCAGAACGCCGCGGCAGGCGGCGAAGTCTCAGCAGGCCCCCAAGTGACATGGGGCTCATTCAGCTGAGCGCCGAAGCCGAAATAGATGCCCCCGCCCCCGCTACGATGTCACTCAATTTTCGAAGAAATCGCCATGAAGGTTCCAGCCGTGATCGACGGGGCCGTTGCCCTTGCCGAGGTCCATCTTGGCGAGCAGGGCACCGAACAGGTACGACTTCGCGCGGCCGATCGACTCGTCGAGGTCGAAGCCCTTCGCGAGGTTGGCAGCAATGGCACTCGACAGCGTGCAGCCCGTGCCATGCGTGTTGGGATTCGCGACACGCGTGCCGCGATACCACTGCTCCCCCTCGCCGCCTGCGAGGACGAGCAGGTCGCTCGCGTCGCCCGCGAAGTGGCCGCCCTTGGCGAGTACATTGACCTCGGTCTCTGCGGCGAGTTTCTTCGCCGCCTGCTCGAAGGCAGCTTCATCGGCGATTTCCGCTCCGGTCAGGACGCTGAGCTCGGGGATGTTCGGCGTGATGACCTCGGCGAGTGGGAAGAGCTCCTGCACGAGCACCTCGATGGCTTCGTCCACGAGCAGCTTGGCGCCACTCGTCGCGACCATGACGGGGTCCACGACGACATGCTCGGCCTTATAGGCCTTCAATTTATCCGCGATAACATGGATCAGCGCAGGCGAGGCGACCATGCCGACCTTGACGGCATCGGGCCGTATGTCCTCGAAGACCGCATCGAGCTCTGCCGCCAGGAACTCCGGCGTGGCTTCCTGCACCATGCGGACGCCCTGCGTGTTCTGCGCTGTCAGCGCCGTGATGGCGCTCATGCCGTAGACACCGTTGGCCAGCATCGTCTTGAGATCCGCCTGCACGCCGGCGCCGCCGCTCGAATCGCTGCCCGCGATCGTCAGTACTTTCTTCATATGAATCCCTCCTGCATGTCACGAAAAAATTTAACACATCCATCTTACAACGCAAGTCCCTGCTCTGTAAAGGAAATCCGTCGATTCCCTTCGGTTTCACTCGGTTTCGCCCGACTCATCGATGAGTTCATCCGACTTCGCGAAGGCCTCTTGCATTTTGTCCAAAATCGACTACAATAACAGTAATGCAGTCAGCTGTCATGACAGTTGATAAAAAGATATCATCTTTATTTTTCGTTCAGGGATTTCAGGGATTTTTGGGAAAGAGGTTATTTGCATGATTCTCGAACGCTTGGAAGCGCTGCCTGTCGGCTCCTTCCAGTACAAGCTGCTCATGGTCACGGGCCTCGGCTGGCTCTTTGACTCGATGGACACGGGCCTGATTGCCTTTGTTCTGCCTGTCTTGACAAAGGACTGGGGGCTCTCGCCCGCGCAGGCCGGCTGGATTGGCTCGATTGGTCTCATCGGCATGGCGCTTGGCGCTGTGCTCGCCGGCACGGTCGCCGACCGCATCGGCCGCAAGAAGGTCTTCACCATCACGGTGCTGCTCTACAGCATCTCGACAGGGCTCTGCGCTCTTGCTTGGAGCTATGAGTCGCTGCTCGTCTTCCGCTTCCTCGTCGGCTTCGGCCTCGGCGGGGAGCTGCCGGTCGCCGCGACGCTCATGAGCGAGTACGCGCCGAGCCATCTGCGCGGCCGCTTCATCGTCCTGCTCGAGAGCTTCTGGGGCGTCGGCTGGCTCGTCGCGGCCTGCATCGCCTACCTGCTGATCCCGCGCTTCGGCTGGCAGATTGCCTTCGTCATCGGCACGATTCCGGCGCTCTACGTCTTCCTCATTCGCCTGCACATGCCGGAGTCCGTGCGCTACCTGATCTCGCACGGCCGCATCGACGAGGCCAAGGACATCATCCTCGAACTCGAGCGCAAGCTCCACGTCGAGAGCCGCCCGTTCGACAGCAAGCTGAGCCCCGCGGAGCTCGAGCAGCCGAAGGCTGCGGCGACAAGCTTTGCGACGCTCTGGACGAAGCCCTTCCGCACGCGCACGGTCATGCTCTGGCTCGCCTGGTTTGGCATCGTCTTCAGCTACTACGGCATCTTCATGTGGCTGCCGTCCATCGTCTTCGCGCAGGGCTTTGCCGTCGTCAAGACGTTCGAGTACGTGCTCATCATGACGCTCGCTCAGCTGCCCGGCTACTACGCCGCCGCCTGGCTCGTCGATGTCATCGGGCGCAAGTACACGCTCTCGCTGTTCCTGCTGATGTCGGGCATCTGCAGCTTCTTCTTCGGCAATGCCGCGAGCGCTTCCTCGCTGCTCGCCTGGGGTGCGGCCATGAGCTTCTTCAACCTCGGCGCCTGGGGCGTCATCTACACCTACACGCCGGAACAGTACCCGACGACGATCCGCGCACTCGGCTCTGGCTGGGCCGCCGGCTTCGGCCGCATCGGCGGCATGATCGCCCCAATGCTCGTCGGCCTCATGCTCGCCAATGCCTTCGGCATGAGCACGATCTTCCTGATGTTCGCCTCCGTCTTCGTCATCATCTCCGCCGTCGTCCTGACGCTCGGCAAGGAGAGCAAGCAGAAGACGCTCGAAGAGCTCGAGGAAGCTTACGATAACTGATTCTCACCACATGTTGCAGTTCCCATCTCACATCTCACATCTCACATTTCACATTTCACATCTCATAAAAAGAAAAAGAGCTTGGCCACCAAGCTCTTTTTTTCATGATTATTTACATCGTGAACAGGACTTTCGGGCAAGGAGCGCGAAAAAGATAAGCAAACAATCATCATCTTATTTGCAGAGGTAATCACTATGAGCAAAATCCTTTTGATCAACGGAAGCCCCAATGAGAAGGGTTGTACCTACACCGCCCTGGCAGAGATTGCCGCCACGCTCCACGAGCAGGGCGTCGAGACGGAGATGATCTGGCTCGGCAAGAAACCCGTGCAGGACTGCATCGCCTGCCACAGCTGCATGAAGACCGGCCGCTGTGTCTTTACGGACATCGTCAATGAGACGGCCGACAAGCTCGCCGCTGCCGACGGCCTCGTCGTCGGTTCCCCCGTCTACTACGGCGGCCCGACGGGATTCATCACGAGCTTCCTCGACCGCCTGACCTTCAGCTGCACAAAGGATGCCAGGATGTGCGGCAAAGTGTCCGCTTCCATTGTCTCCTGCCGCCGTGGCGGCGCGACGGCAGCCTTTGACCGCCTGAACAAGTACTTCCAGATGTCCAACATGGTCGTCGTCGGCTCTCAGTACTGGAACCAGGTACACGGCTTCACGCCGGACGAAGTCCGCAAGGATCTCGAAGGGTTGCAGACGATGCGCACGCTCGCGCGCAACATCGCCTGGATCACAAAGTGCATCGAGGCAGGCAAACAGGCTGGCATCGACTACCCCACACATGAACCCGTCATCATGACGAATTTCATCGATTGATTCCTTGCAAAAAGATTGCCATAGAAGAGCAGGAAGACCGCTCCTCTATGGCAATCTTTATTTCTTCTGGGCAAAGAGCCAGTCGCGGATGGCGTCGATGCCGTAGGCGAACGACCAGGTGTACATGTGGTTGCCACCAGCGAAGACCGTGTAGTTTATCTTCTTGCCCTGGGCGGCGAGCTCACGGACCTGCTCATCGAGCTCGGCGACTGGAGGAGCGTGAGGCCCGGCGTCCAGACGTTCTCGTCCGTCGTCATCATGCCGATGCTCTGGACGAGGTCCTGCGTGTACTGCGGTGCAAGGACAATGCACGGATGCTTGGCCTGCTCCTCCGGCTCCGTCCAGACCGTCGCGCCGTTTCCCTGAAACAGCGGCGTCTTAGTATTGTTGATGTTCGCGCTGGCATCGGCCACAAAGAAGACGAGCGGATACGACTTATTGGGGTCATAGTCCTTCGGCAGGTAGAGGTTGTAGGGCATCTCGCAGCCCGTCTCCGGATCCTTGTAGACGTGCTGCGTGAAGCGGTCGACATCCTGTTCGACGATTGAGGACGATGTAAGCCGGCAGCTCACCGTCGCCATAGCTCTTGGAGATGAGCGTCACCTGCTCAATGCCCTGGACGCTCGCCACGGCAGCTGCCTGCGGCGCCTCAGCGGCCTCTGCATAGAGTCCCCCGTGAAAGATCGTGCCGGTAGCAATGCCAGCCAGTAAAATCGCTTTTTGCCAACGCAAAAAAATCCCCCCTGTACCGAACTGAAAAATAAAATCAGGCTCAGTATAGAGGGGCGTGGTTACAGGACAATTACAGTTTGCCGGGATTTTCTATGAAAAAATCAGTTGAGCACGACGTAGCCGATGACGAAGCTGATGATGAAGATCATGAAGTAGATGACAATGGCCTTGTTGCTGAGCCAGTCGCTCGAGAGGTCGACCTCGGGCATCTCGATGTGCGGCTTTTCGAGATGCGGCATCGCGACGTGCGGGACCTCAATGTGTGGGGCCTCGAGATGTGGCTTCTCGATGTGTGGCAGCGTGACATGCGGCGCCTCAAGGTGCGGCTTCCCGACGGAGGGCGCCGAAGGCATCTGCGGCAGCCTGCCTTGCTTTACCCGCGCGCGCAGCTCCGGCACGAGCGGGACGAGGAAGGCGAGCGCGGCGAGCACCACGGCGCCGCGTGCCCCCAGCAGCTTCATCGCGATGACGCCGAGCAAAATGCCAATGGCCATGCCGAAGCACAGGACTTTCTTTTCTCTATCATTCATCATGATTTGATTCACATCCTTTTCCTGAATGAAGTATAACACTGCGGCCACATTCCGGCAAGGATGCGAGTCGCCATCAAATCTTTTGCAGCTTGACGCGGAAGGCGATGCTGCGGTTCGTCGCGAGCTCGTCGAAATGAATGACGTAGGCGCCCTTCTCGTGGTCGATGGCGACGATGGTGCCATCACCGAAGACGCGGTGCGTCACGCGGTCGCCCTCATGGAGGGCAGGCGGCTCTGCCTGGCGCGAGAGGCGACGCGCGGAGGCCCGGACGAAGTCGCGCGCCGCGCGCACGAGGCGCTCGGGCAGCGGTGCGGTGAAATCGAGAAGGGCCGGGTCGATGTCGAGGATGAAGCGCGAGGGATAGCGCATCGAGCCGTCGATGTTGAGCCCCTCGGCATCCGAGAGGTAGAGCCCCTTCTCCGCCCGCGTCATCGCGACGAAGGCGAGGCGCCGCTCCTCCTCCATCGCCTCGGGCGTGCGCGTCTTGCGCGAGGGGAAGACGCCCTCATTGAGCGCCACGAGGAAGACATAGGGGAACTCCAGTCCCTTGGCCGTGTGCACCGTCATGAGCCGGACCTTGTCGCCGGGGTCGCCGGCATCCTGATTCGTGAAGAGCGCCGCATGGGCGAGGTAGTCCGTGAGCCCCGCTTCCTCGCCGCAGCTGACCTCGTACTCGCGCACGGACTGCTTGAGCTCCGCGAGGTTATCGAGGCGCGCCTGACTGCCCTCCGTGCGCAGCATGGCCTCGTAGCCGCTCCGGTCGAGCACTTCGGCCAGCACCTCCGAGACCGACGCGCCTGTACTGACCTCTGCGAGGTCATCGACGAGCTTCAGGAACGCCCTCGCCTGTGTTCCCTTCCATATGGAGTCCTCGATGCTCGCCTGCATGGCTTCGTAGAGCGTGAGACCATGCTCTTCTGCGTATTCCGTCAGGAACTTGCGCCGCCGCTGGCCGATGTTGCGCTTCGGCACGTTGACGACGCGCAAGAGCGAGAGGTCATCGCGGTAGGCGAGCAAACGCAGGTACGAGAGCGCGTCCTTGATCTCGCGCCGCGCGAAGAACTGGACGCCGCTGTAGATGGTATAGGGAATCTCCGCCTTGAGGAGTTGTTCCTCGATGCTGCGCGTGATGTAATGCGCACGGTAGAGCACCGTCATCTCGCGATAAGCGACGCCCTCTGCGTGAAGCCTTGCCATCTCGCCAGCCAGCCAGCTGGCCTCCTCGCTCGCCGCGCCCGCATGATGGCAGACGACCTTCCTGCCATGCTCTTTCACGGGCACGAGATCCTTCTCGATGCGGCTCGTGTTCTTGGCGATCAGCGAATTGACGACAGAGAGGATTTCCGGTGTCGAACGGTAGTTCTCGAGCATGAAGATGGTCTTCGTCCCCGGGAAGTGGGTATCAAAGTCCAAGAGATAGCGCCCCGAGGCCCCACGCCACGTGTAGATGGTCTGGTCGGGGTCGCCGACGACGAAGAGATTCTTGTGCCAGCCGCAAAGCACGTTCATGAGCCGGTACTGCGGCTCGTCGATATCCTGGAACTCGTCGATCATGATGTACTCGAGGCGCTGCTGCCACTTCTTGCGGATCGCCTCGTGCTCGGCGAAGATGTGCAGCGAGAACTTGATCAGGTCGTTGTAGTCGAGCCCGAAGCACTTCTTCTCTTCATATAAGTAGCCGTAGAAGAGGATGTCCTGCTTTGACTGCGCCCGGTCGTACTTCTCCTTGAGCGAAGCGAGCGGCAGAGCGATGAGCTCCTTGTAGTAGTCGGGCTGCTGCACGAGCTTGCGCATCTCGAACATATCGCGCGCCTGGCCGTACGTCATGTCGCGCAGGGTCAGGCCGCGCTCCTCGTAGATCTTCGCGAGCATGTCGTCGATGTCGGCGTTGTCGAGCACGAGGAAGCTCTTCGGGTAGCCGACGGCATGGCTGTCCTCCTGCAGGATGGAGACGCAGAAGCCGTGGAATGTGTTGATGTAGCCCGTGTCATTGTCGCCGGTCAGTGCGTGGATGCGGCTGCGCATCTCCGTCGCTGCCTTGTTGGTGAATGTCACGCAGAGGATGTTGCCCGGCAGGATGCCGAGCTCCTCGACGAGGTAGGCAAAGCGGTGCGTGAGCGCCCGCGTCTTGCCAGAGCCAGCGCCCGCCAGCACGCGCACGAAGCCCTCTGTCGTCGTCACCGCCTCGCGCTGCGCGGCATTGAGCCCCTCCAGTGCATCCTCCATATACACCCCGCCTTTCCATTTGTTTCCTTCTCGATTCTCGACTTGTATTTCCTTCCATTCTACCACAGCCAGCAAAAATCGCATCTGCTGAATAACAAAAACTTTACACAGCGGTAACAACGAACGGCTGTCCTGGTGGTAGAGTGAGCATAGGAAAGAAAACAGTCAATCAATGTGTATGAATTAGGAGGAACTGGTATGTTGTTGAAGAGCAAGAAACGTCTCACCGCCTACGTTGTCGCCGCACTCTGCGTCGCTTCGACGGGCTTTGCAGCCACGGAGCACTGGAACGACGCATCGACGACGCCGACGACCGTCGTCGCCACGCAGGCAGGCGATGCGAACTGGGAGCAGTGGAAGTCGAGCTGGAAGGATATCCAGGATGATTATGAGCAGGTTTCCCTCGCACCGGGCAAAGATGCCACGCAGATGAATCTCGCCTGGTACTCGAAGGACAAGGCCAAGGCCGCCGAGGTCCGCATCTCCACGAATGAGGATATGAGCCATGCGCGCTCCTTCCTTGGCACGTCCAAGACGGGCACGGTCATCGATGACACGCAGTACTACACCAACAAGGTGTCCGTAAAGGATCTCAAGCCCGATACGACGTACTACTATCAGGTCAAGATCGACGGTCAGTGGAGGGATACTCAGTCCTTCAAGACGGGCAATCCGGATGATTTCACCTTCATGTACGTCGGCGATCCGCAGATCGGTGCATCCAAGGGCCAGACTTCGTCTGAAGGCAACAAGCAAGACGGCGAGCTCGCGACGCGCAACGATGCCTACAACTGGAACAAGACCCTCAACAGCGCGCTCTCCCAGCATCCGGAGATCGACTTCCTCGTCTCCCCTGGCGACCAGATCAACGAGCCTGCTGAAGATCAGTCGGCTGCCAAGATCAAGCTGCAGGAGCAGCAGTACGCAGGCTACCTTTCGGCCAAGGCTCTGCGCAGCCTGCCAGAGGCCACGAGCATCGGCAACCACGACAGCATGACGACGGGCTACCAGAACCACTTCAACGTGCCGAATCCGTTCACAGAGGAAGCCAATCCGACGAAGGCAGGCCATGGCTACTACTACACGTACGGCAATGCCCTCTTCATCGTCATCAACGCCAACAACTACAACGCAGCTGACCACGAGGCCCTGATCAAGAAGGCCATCAAGGCCAACCCGAACACGAAGTGGCGCATTGTCGTCATGCATCAGGACATCTACGGTAGCGGCCTCGATCACTCCGACTCCGACGGCATCCTGATGCGCACGCAGCTCACGCCGATCTACGACGCCAACAAGATCGACGTCGTCCTGCAGGGCCACGATCACACGTACGCTCGCACGTATCAGCTCTCGAGCGACGGCAAGCAGCATGCGGACTTCGCGGACTACAAGGTCAAGGGCCAGCAGGGCCAGCACCACAACATCCTCAACGATGCCCTCAAGGACAGCTCGAAGAAAGAGGCCTATGAGAGCCAGAACCTCTGCTACACGATTGCTGACATGCAGCAGGGCACGCTCCACAATCCGAAGGGCGTCTTCTACATGTCCTCGAACTCGGCAACCGGCTCCAAGTTCTACGAGCTGATCCCGCAGCAACAGGATTACATCGCTGCGCGCAGCCAGAACTGGAGGCCGACGTACTCCGTCGTCCACATCACGAAGGACACGTTCAGCATCGACACGTACGACGCTGAGACGGGCACCCCGATTGACCAGACGTACAGCATCGTCAAGGACTGAGTATAGACTCCCTCTGATTTCTCTATTTTCCCTTTTCTCTCAATACGCGAAAGAGATCTCTGAACCATGAAGAGATCTCTTTTGCATATACACGTCGCTGACTAGAAAGGAAGTCCCATGAATCTCATGCACACATGGCCGAGACGCCTAGCCGCCGTGCTCGTCGTCTTTGCCCTCCTCGCTGCCCTCGTGCAGCTCAACAACGTCACCAAGCCAGCGCTCGTCAACACAGACGGCCGCGTCTTCGCGAAAGCCGTCGTCGCTGACGTCCTGCGCGACAATGTACAGGAAAACGGCAGCCGCATCGGCGACCAGATCGTATCCCTGAAGCTCGAGGACGGCTCTCTCGTGCAGGCCAACAGTCCGAACGGACTGCTCTTCGGCACGGTCTGTGAGCCCGGTATGTCCGTCGTCGTCATCGCGAGCAAGACGGGCACGCTCTCTTCGTACACCGTCTACAGCTACGACCGCATGACGGCCGTCATCGCCTTTCTCGCCTTCTTCGCCCTTCTCTTGATGCTCGTCGGCGGCAAGAAGGGCGTCAAGTCGGTCGTCGCCCTGACGGCGACGTTCGCCTGCTTCCTGTTCTTCTTCTTCCCGCTGCTGCTGCACGGCCTCTCGCCGATCGTCGCCGCTGTCATCACCGCGACAATCGTGCTCGCGCTGACGGTCTGGCTCATCTGCGGACCGACGCGGCAAGCACTCGCCGCAGGCATCGCCTCATTTGGCGGCGTGCTCTCCGCTGGCATCGCCGCAGAGGTCTTCGGCCGCATGGCACACCTCTCCGGCTACAACGTCCCGAATATCGAATCACTGCTCTTCATCAGCCAGAACTCCAAGCTCGACGTCGGCGAGCTCCTCTTCGCCGGCATCCTCTTCGCTAGCCTCGGCGCCGTGCTCGACATCGCCATGGACGTATCGGCCGCCACAGCTGAGATCCGCAGCCAGAGCGCGGAGGTCTCCGCGCAGTCGCTCTTCAAGAGCGGCATGCGCGTCGGCCAGGATGTCATGGGCACGATGGCCGCCACGCTGATCCTCGCCGTCTTCGGCGGCAGCCTCGGCACCTGGGTGCTCGACTACGTCTACGACCTGCCGTTCCTGCAGCTGCTGAACTCCAACAGCCTCGACATCGTCATCATGCAGGGCCTGTCGGGCGGCATCGGCGTCATCCTGACTGTGCCGCTCGCCGCCGGCTTCTCGGCCGTCCTGCTCTGCCATCACCGCGAACCGGCAGCACAAGCAAAGCAGGCAAAGTCTCCCGCGCCTGATATCTGAAAAGCCGTCATCCCGTCATGAAAGAAGGGCCTCGCAAAAGCGAGGCCCTTCTTTTTCCCCTTTTTCTTCTCTTGTCGAGTGCTAGGCAGCGTCACAGATCAGTGCACGAGCTGACCATTTTCCGATACGGCTACGACGCCGGCAGCCCCACCTTCATAATAGGCGACTCTGTAAGCTTTATCCCCGCCGACCGTCGTATCCGTCACATTCTCGACGTCTGCCTGCGGGTGCATCGTCTGCACGACATCCGCTGCAATCTCTTCACTGACCTTCGGTGTGCCCTGCAGCATGAGCAGGCCGCCCCAGACACACAGACCGATGATTGCCAGAATCCCGTTCTTCATAATACCAATCCCTTTCCATAGAACCATAAGATGATTTCTTCTTTCCAGGGACTAGTATACTCTATTTTGCATCAATTGTTTACACTTCAGTAGTAAGTATTATGTATTCTTACAAAGTTGTGTTACAATTATGATTAATATCTGCGCTTATACTGTATGCAGGATGATTCAGCGCTCGAATCCATAGTAGAGCCGCTCGGCAAGCAGCGTGTAGCGCTTGCTCGTGCGGTTGTTGCCGACGGCCGTGTTGAGCGCGGCCTTGGAACCGAGCAGGATGACCTCGCGCTTGGCGCGCGTCACGGCCGTGTAGAGCAGGTTGCGCTGCATCATGATCGTGTGCGAGCGGACAAGTGGCAGGATGACGACGGGGTACTCGCTGCCCTGGCTCTTGTGGACGGTCAGCGCATAGGCGAGCGCGAGCTCGCCAAACTCACCATTCTCGTAGTCGACCTCGAGTTCATCGCTGAAATGGACCGTCATGCGGCCCGGCTCGATGGCCATGACGAAGCCGATGTCGCCGTTGAAGACCTGCTTCGTGTAGTTGTTCTTCGTCTGGATGACCTTGTCGCCGAGGCGGAAGGTCTGGGCCGCGTTCGTGAGTTCTGGCCGCTGCGGGGACTTCGGGTTCAGCGCGGCCTGCAGGACCTTGTTGAGGTTGTCCGTGCCGCAGGACAGCCGGTGCATCGGTGCGAGCACCTGGATGTCCGTCAGCGGCGAGAATCCCTGCTGCGGCAGGACCTTCGTGCAGAGCTCGACAATCTGCGCAGCCACCGCCTCCTCATCGTCGATCTCCCAGAACTGGAAATCGCCCTGCGGCGAGCAGACGGGCAGCCGGCCCGCGTTGATGGCGTGGGCGTTCATGACGATGCTGCTCTCGCCCTTCTGGCGGAAGATATCCGTGAGGCAGACGCTCGGGATGACGCCGGAGCGCAGGATGTCCCGCAGGACTGTGCCGGGTCCGACGGACGGCAGCTGGTCGACATCGCCGACAAAGATGACATGCGCGCCGTCGGGTACGGCCGCGAGGAAGTGCTGCATGAGCGAGATGTCCATCATCGAGACCTCGTCGAGGATGATGACGTCGGCCTCGAGCTGCTCGTCTTCGTTCTTGCCAAACGTCGGCGCGCCCGAGCCGCCTGCGCCCTGCGCCTCGAGCATGCGGTGGACGGTCACGGCCTTCTGGCCTGTCGCCTCAGCGAGCCGCTTGGCGGCGCGTCCTGTCGGCGCGCCGAGCAGCACCGTGAGGCCCTGCAGGTGCAGGAGGTCGATCATGCCGCGCACGACCGTCGTCTTGCCCGTGCCGGGGCCGCCGGTCAGCACGAAGACGCCGTACTGCAATACGTCCTCGAGCGCCTCTTTCTGCTTGTCAGCCAGCCGGATGCCCGCGATCTGCTCCCAGCGCGCGACGAGCGTCGTCGGATCAGCCTCCATCGCGATGGGGTCGGCGTACTTCTGAAGGTAGAGCAGTTTGCGCGCCGCCTTGATCTCTGCGCGGTAGAGGTAAGGCGGGTAGATGAGTGTCTCTGACCCGACGTATTCCACGGCAAGCTGCTTGTCCTGCAGCAGGTCCTGGAGGACCTTGCGCACGGGTGCCTGCTCGACTTTCAAGAGGTCAGATGCCTGTTTCTCGAGCGCCGCCTCTGGGATGCAGCAGTGGCCCTGCTGCGCGATCTTCTGCAGGGCGAAGTCGATGCCCGCAGCGATGCGGCTGCGGTCGTCAGCGGCGATGCCGAGGCTCATCGCGATGGAGTCCGCGATGACAAAACCAATACCCTCGACCTCGCTGGCCAGCTGGTACGGGTGATTCTCGAGCGTATCGATGGAAAACGAGCCGTACTTCTTGAAGATGCGCGCCGCATACGTCCCTGAGATGCGATGCGTCTCGAGCCAGAGCATGATGTCGCGGAGCTCCGACTGTGCGGCGTACGAGGCCGTGATCTTCTCGATGGTCTTCTTGCCGATGCCCGCGACCTCGCCGAGCCGGTGCGGCGTCTGCTCGATGACGGTCAGCGTCTTCTTGCCGAATTTCTGCACGATGCGCTTGGCCAGCGCGGGCCCGATGCCGTCGACGACGCCGGAGGCCAGGAAGCGCTCGATGCCCTCGGCGCTCGACGGCGCCTCGATGCAGAGGCCCCTGACTTGGAACTGCTGTCCGAAGCGCTTATGTGTCGTCCAGTGGCCACGCAGGCGCAGCTGCTGGCCGACGAGGGGGGCCTCGACATTGGCGACTGCCGTGATGCGGCTGTTCTTGCGCAAGGGCTTGAAGGAAAAGACGGTGAAGGGAGTCGCTTCATTCGTAAAGACGATGCGCTCGACGACCCCCTCGATCTCCTCCTCCATCTGCAGCCCCGGCAGGGACTGCTGGACTGGTCTGCTTTTTTCGTTCTTCATCTTGCTGCCTCCTCTCACAGGGGATGTCTCAGGCCTCGGTCAGGCGCTCCCACTTCTCGTAGCGCATCTCGATCTCCTTCTCCTTCGCCGCATACGCCTCGGCAATCGCCTGGCTCTGCTGCGGGTCCGCCTGTATGGCGGGGTCGTTCATCTGGAACTCGAGTCCCTTGAGCTCTGCCTCAGCCATCGCGATCTCGGCTTCGGCGCGCTGCACCATCTCCTCGCGCTTCGCGTCGCTCATGCTCTGGATGCGGCCGATCTCCGCGCGCTTCTTCTCCTCTTCGCGGCGCTTCTCAGCGGCCTCATGGGCAGCAGCTGCCTGCTTTGCATCCACGGCAGCATGCTGCGCCTCTTTCGCCGAATGGCGCTTTGCCTGTGCCTCTTTCTCGCGCTCGTGCTCTTTCTCGGCCGCCTCGCGCTCTTCGCGCGCCTCCTCCTCGGCAATCTCCTTCTTCATGAGATAGTAGCTGTAATTGCCGAGGTACTCCGTGAGCTTGCCGTTCTCGAGCTCCAGGGTGCAGTTCGCGACCTTGTCGAGGAAGTAGCGGTCATGCGAGACGGCCAGGAATGTGCCGGGGAACGCCATGAGCGCTTCCTCGACGGCCTCGCGCGCCGGGATGTCGAGGTGGTTCGTCGGCTCATCGAGCACGAGGAAATTCGCACCCGTGAGCATGAGCTTGAGGAAGGCCACGCGCGACTGCTCGCCGCCGGAGAGGTCGCCGATGCGGCGCAGGACCTCATCGCCGTGGAACAAGAAGGCGCCGAGGTAGCGGCGCGCCTGCTCCTCGTTGATACCGTACTCGTAGATGAGCTCATCGAGGATGGTGTTGTCCATGTGCAGGCCCTCGTGCTGCTGCGAGAAGTAGCCGATCTTGACGCGGCTGCCAATCTTGACGCGGCCCGTCGGAGACTCGAGCTCGCCGACGAGGACGCGCAAGAGCGTCGTCTTGCCCGCGCCGTTGGGGCCAACGAGCGCGACGCCGTCGCCGCGGCGAATCAGCATCGAGAGGTGGTCAAAGATCTTGTGGCTGCCGAACGCCATCGAGACGTCCTCGAGCTCGGCCACGCGCTCCGCGCACTCGGGTGGCTTGTTGAGCGCAAAGTAATTGAAGGATGCATCCTCCGGCGGCAGCACGATGCGCTCGAGCCGGTTGAGCTGGCTCTGGCGCCCGCGCGCCTGCTTGCTCTTGATGCCCGCCTTGTACTTGCGGATGTACTCCTCGGTCTTCTTGATGTGCTCCTGCTGCTTCTCGTAGGCCGACTGCAGGGCTGCGCGGCGCTCCGTCTTGACCTTCATGTAGTAGGTGTAGTTGCCATCGTAATTCGTGACCGTGCGACCCGCAAGCTCGAGGATGCGCGTGGCCACGCGGTCGAGGAAGTAGCGGTCGTGCGAGATGATCAGCACGCCACCGGAATAATTCTTCAGGAAGCCCTCGAGCCACTCGATCATGTGGATGTCAAGATGATTCGTCGGCTCGTCGAGGAACAGGAAATCCGGCTCGCGCAGCAGCGCTTTCGTCAGGCAGATGCGCGTCTTCTGGCCGCCGGAGAAGTGCGCGACATTCTTCTCGAAGTCCTCTTCGGTGAAGCCGAGGCCGAAGGCCACGCGGCGGATGCGGCTCTCGTAATCGTAGCCGCCGAGCAGTTCGAAGCGCTCGACGACCTTGCTGTAAGCCTTCATCGTCTCTTCCGCATGGTCGACGGCAATCTTCTTCTCGAGCGCCTTCTTGCGCTCGCCGAGCGCGATGACATCATCAAAGGCGCGCAGGAATTCCTCGTAGAGCGTGCCAGTACCGAAGTCGGCCTGCTGCTCGACATAGCCGATGGTCGCGGCCTCGTCGAGTTGGATCGTACCGCCGTCCGTCTCTTCCTGACCGAGCAGGCAGCGCATGAGTGTCGTCTTGCCGGCACCATTCGCCCCGACAAAGCCGACCTTATCGCCGCGCGCGACCTCGAAACTGACATCGTGGAAGAGCTCATCGATGCCGAACGATTTCTTGAGCCCCGTTACTCGTAACATTGCCAATCTATTCACTCCTAAATAAATGCGAGTTAATTGCGAGAAAGACGGAGCATCTGCTCCGTCTCCTTCATCTATCATTTCCCTTTTTTCTGGTAATCGCGGCCGATGTTGACCACGGCCTGATTCGAGCTGCCGCCATCGCGGATGACACAGGCAAACGGCATGCCGTAGAAGACATCCGTGTTGCGCGTCGAAGTCGTGATGGTCGTCGTCGGGTTCGAGCTCGTCTTGCCCGTCTCCACGCCCGAGATGATGAAGCCCTTGCGTTGCAGGACGGCGGCGACCTCTGCGCCGGCACCGTCGATGCCGCTCGAGTTGATGACCATGACTGAGATCTCCTCCGGCTTCATCGGCTCATCGTCTTCATCTTTCTTTTCTTTCTCCGTGAGCTTCGTACCGCCGCTCGTCTTATGGGCGAGCATCTTGAGATCCTTCGGCAGGTCCGCATCGTACTTGTCCTCAGCCGCCTGCGCCTCCTGTTTCGCCGCATCCGTCAGCGTGAGCCCGAGCTCCGAAGCCAGCAGGTCGCGCACATCTGTGATATCCGGGATCCAGTAGCTGATGTCCTTGTGGTAGGCTGGCTGTCCTGGTACCATCTGCGCCTCAAGGCCATTGGCCTGGAACGTCTTCATCATCTTCGCAAAGCTCAGGAGTTCCGGCACAGACATATCCGTCTTGACCGCCGAGCTGACTTCCTTGACGATGTCCGGCAGGCGCGGCAGGATCTCCGGCGAGAGGACCTGGGCCACGACGGCCTTCATGAACTTCTGCTGGCGCCCGATGCGCCCGATGTCGCCCTCGCCGTCGCGGTAGCGCACGTATTGGATGGCCTTCTTGCCGTCCATGTGCTGCTCACCCGGATAGAGGTCGATGACGAGGCCGCCGTTGTCATCCCAGGGGTCCTCATAATGCATGCGCTTCTCGACGTCGATGTCGACGCCGCCGATGGCATCGATGATACGCTCAAAGGACTTCGTGTCGATGATGACATAGTGGTCCATCGGCACGCCGAGCAGGCCCTCGACGGACTTCTGCGTGAGCTCATGACCGCCGTACGCATAGGCGTGATTGATCTTGTCGTAGCCATGCCCATCGATTGCCACGCGCGTATCGCGCGGGATTGACAAGAGCGCCGCTTTCTCGGCTGTCTTATCGATAGAGGTGACCATCAAGGTGTCACTCCTGCCCACATCATCCTTGCGGCTGTCCACCCCCATGATCATGACATGGACGATCTCATGGTCTGTATCGCCGATCTCATGGGCCGGAGTCTTGCGGCTTATCCCAGCGTAGCAGCCGAGTACGACAGCTATGATGACGACGAGGATGAGTCCCAGCCACTTGACTCGTCGCAAGCTGCGTTTCTGTTTGCGCACTTCAGGCATCCAATCTCGCCCCTTATATCTAAAATGAAACATTACAACTTATTCAGTATATCAAATATCATATCTATCTGCAAATACGAAAGCCATCTCCGATGGATAGCCGATGCGAATACACGAAAAAGAGCTCCGCCTCAGCGGAGCTCCTGCTTAACCGGCAACTTCCTATCCTCCCAGTCCGTCTCCAGACAAGTACTTTCGG